>Ga0208278_1000305_pt1 | contig 27331 bp, 22 predicted proteins | sample ETN01SmetaG_FD_185794 | JGI IMG/M metagenome (GOLD analysis project Ga0208278, IMG submission 185794) | Marine microbial and viral communities from oxygen minimum zone, Eastern Pacific Ocean - ETNP2014F12-01SV259 (SPAdes) (version 2) | ecosystem: Environmental > Aquatic > Marine > Oceanic ...
GGGCCATTGCGGTGGTGAAAATCTTGAAGGTTGACCCCATTTCATAAACGCCCAGCGTGGCCCGGTTGAAGCTGGCTTCGTCGTTGATGTTTTCGAGGTTGTTGGGATCGAAATCAGGCAGTGAGACAAGCGCCAGGACCTCGCCATTATGGGCGTCCATGACCATCCCGGCGCCGCCGATGGCCTGGTATTCTTCCCGCGCCCGCGACAGTTCCTGGTGGAGAATGCTCTGGACCCGGATATCGAGGGTGAGCTTCAGAGGGTCGGAGCTTTCGCGCAGTTCATCGTTTAAGGAACGCTCGATCCCGGCCAGGCCGTGGTGATCGATGCCGGAGAATCCTAGAACATGGGCGGCCAGATTGCCGTGAGGGTAGACCCGGCTTTCCTCGTGCTGGAAGTAAAGGCCGGGAATGCCGAGGCAGTTGACCGCGTATTTCTGGCGTGGGGTGAGATGGCGGTAAATCCACACGAAAGAATGTCCGGAGGTAAGCCGGGTCCGGGTCAGTTTTTCATCGAGATCTGGCAGCACACTTTTGAGTTTTTCCACGGCCTCCTCGGCGTCGAGAATGCGGCGCGAATTGGCGTAAAGGGAGGACGTGGCGAGAGAGGTGGCCAGCAGTACGCCACGACGGTCGATAATGTCGGCGCGCTCCTTTTTCAGGATGCCCAGCCCCGCGGACTGTGCCAGACGGGGTTCGTGGCCGTCACGCATCATGGTCAGGTCAATGAGCCGGGCGCCGATAACGGTAAAGGCGATAAGAAACAACGCGCCGGTCATCAAAAGACGGTTGCGCGCAGTGTCCAGCGCCTGTTTGGCGGTGCCGTCAAGCGCCTGGCAGCCTTTCGTATATGAAGGAGGATTCTGTCGTATCATGGTGTGCCTCCGGTATTGATCGCGAGTGAGGCTGGGGATGCGTCCTTTTCGGACGCATCCCCAGTGAGCATGGCCTGTCGGACGTCGTGAGACGGGGGGGAGGTTAGGCTCTGCTCGAGACTCTTATTGTCACTGGTCGTTTGCTGCGATGAGGCAAGGTCGTGCCGCATGGGAAGTTCTTCAATGGTAGTGATGCGCTCGGCGGAGAACGGGGTGAAGCCGAGAAATTTGAGATTGAGTTTTTGCAGATGACGGGGCCGGTTGAGATAGCTCCATTCCGCGTTGAGAACGTGAATGGCTTTCTGGTCAGTGAGAATGGCGTGGTGAAGCTGAGTCAGTTCTTCTTCAAGGACCTGCACCTTGTGTTTGACCTTAAAGAGGCCAAAGCTGAGCAGTGCGGCCAGTGTCAGGCAGAAAAGAGTCATGGGTCGGATCATGGGTTTGGAGCTCCTGTGTTTGGGGCTCTGGGGTTTGGCCCGGGGTTGGTGTCCCAGGCTGGTTCGTCGGTGCGGATGGCGGTGCGCATGCGGCCCGACCGGGCGCGGGGATTGGCTTTGATTTCCGCCTTGTCCGGCTGTACCACTCCCTTCGAGGGAATGGTGAAGCTTGGGGCAGGACCGGGACCGGCAGTCTCTGGGCGGTGGCGCGAGGGGCGCGGCGTGGCACCGCTGCGTTGTTTGAGGAAGTCCTTCACGAGGCGGTCTTCCAGCGAGTGGAAGGAGACCGCGGCCAGCCTGCCGCCGGGAGAGAGAATCTTCTCCGCCGCGGCTAGCCCGCGGCCGAGTTCTCCGATCTCGTCATTGACGTGGATGCGCAGGGCCTGGAAGGTGCGGGTGGCGGGGTCGAGGCCGTCGCGGCTTTTGCCGACCACGCTGCGAACGATCTCGGCTAGCTGGAAGGTGCGGGTGATGGGGGCCTCGCGCCTGGCCTTGACAATGGCCTTGGCCACCTGGCGTGACCGGTGTTCGCCGCTGTACTGGTAGATGATGTCCGCCAGTTTCTTTTCATGAAGGGTGTTGACCATATCCGCCGCACTTGGCCCGGCGGCGTCAGCGCCTTCCATGCGCATGTCGAGGGGGCCGTTATAGCGGAACGAAAACCCACGTTTCGGCTGGTCCAACTGCATGGAGGAAACGCCGAGGTCGAAGGTAACGCCGTCGACTCGGGTCACGCCGCGTTCGGCGAGAAGTTTGTCCATGTCACCGAAGCATCCGGTGATGAATTCCAGGCGGTCGCCGAATTCCTCTGCCATGGCGGCGCCGGCGGCAATGGCGTCGGGATCGCGGTCGATGGCCCAGACCGTGCAGTCGGCGGCTTCGAGAATGGTGTGGCTGTAGCCGCCCGCGCCGAAGGTGCCGTCCACATAGACGCCGCCGTCATGGGGGGCGAGCGCCTCCATCACCTCGTCGAGAAGGACCGGCTTGTGAACGGTGGGGAGGGGACAGAAGACGCCGCCGGAGGCACTCGCACAGGCGTGCATGGTGATCCTTGCCGGAGGCGTGAGCGTCATGACCCGCCTCCGGGACCGTTTCTGCCCCTTGGTATGGGCCGCAGTCTCAGGTTCACGCCCTTGCTGGCGGCCTGTTTGAGGGTATCCTGGCTATAGGTTTTATAGCGTTGTGGCTGCCACATCTGGAAGGTAGGGCCATTACCTACGAACAGGACCTCGCTGGTGATATGGGCATGGGCGCCCAGCGGCCTGGGCAGCACCACCCGGCCGGTGTCGTCGAAGGCAAGCTGTTCGGCCTGGGCGAAGATAAGCCGGGCCAGGTCCAGTTCTTCATGGGAATACTGGTCAGGTTCGTCGAGGCTGGCCGAGAGCGCCTCCATGCGGTCGATGCCGCAGGCGTCAATGGCGCCCAGTTCGGGGGAGGGAAAGGCAACGATGCCGGCGAAGCTCTGACCCGCCAGGGTGGTGCGGAAAGGCGCGGGTACCGAGACCCGTCCTTTCTTGTCGACCTTGTTCACCGTCGTCGACAGGAACAGTGCCATATGACCCCCCAAGTAAAAAAACACCTTTTACATGCGCCGCGCCGCACTCCTTTTGTTTCCTCCGGTTTGTTCCGGATGGCGGCGTGCTGAACCTCGCTTGGCCCCATGCGTTTCCCCTGCTGCAGGCATGGGAAACTATGGGATTTAATGGTATCCTATGGGGAAGTATTGAAAAGCACAATAAAAAACTGTGTGAGGTTTTTTTTACTAGTTATGGGGTGTTTTTCATTTTCTCCCCCAAGGGGTAGGAGGAATTTTGGACTTTCAGGTAAGCATCGTTTTCACGGCGGCAAATGAACATCTAAGTGTTCATTAAATGTTCTCATTTTTTGTTGGGATTTTATCTTGGCAACCACACTGTCATGACAGCAATGGAAAGGTACGTGCGCGGGGGCACGGGAAAAGGTGGCGGACAAAAAGGAGAAGAATAAAAATGCCAGACGGCCTGTAAGCCGGGTTCTGTCCCCTTGAAAGGGGGATAGCCATTCATCTGGGACGTCCGTTACCGGACGTCTCTTGCGCCCTACCCGGACGGCAACGCGGAAACGCGCTGGCGTAGCCTGCCGTCCCTATTCGGGCTTGCTCCCGGTGGGGTTTGCCGTGCCGCGGCCGTTGCCGGCGCGCGCGGTGCGCTCTTACCGCACCCTTTCACCCTTGCCGGTTTCTTCCCCGAAAGGAAGGAACAGGCGGTTTGCTTTCTGTGGCACTTTCCCTGGGGTCACCCCCGCCGGGTATTACCCGGCACCGTGTTTCCGTGGAGCCCGGACTTTCCTCCCCCCGGCGGGTTTCCCCATTGCCGGGAGGCGGCCATCCGGCCGTCTGACGGAAATTAGGTAAGCCCTGGGACTGAAAAGATCAAGGTCGGCGCCCCAGAAGGCACCTATATCCGTAAAGCCGGGGTCAGCCCTTATGCATTGTCGAGCGCCTGGGAAAGATCGCCCATGATGTCGTCGATGTGCTCGAGCCCGATGGAAAGGCGGACATAGCCCGGGGAGACGCCCGTGGCGAGCTGTTCTTCCTCCGTGAGTTGGGAATGGGTCGTGCTTGCCGGGTGGATAGCGAGGCTGCGCGCATCGCCTATATTGGCAAGATGATAGAAAAGCTTGAGCGAATCGATGAACTTGCGCCCGGATTCAGTCCCGCCCTCAAGCTCGAAACCGACGAGCCCTCCGTAGCCGCCTTTAAGGTAGGCATCGGCGCGGCGGCGGTGCTCTCCTTCCATCAGGCTCGGGTAAATGACGCGTGTGACCTTTGCGTGGTCGTCGAGAAAGGTGGCTATTTTTTTAGCATTTCCGCAATGCCGCTCCATGCGCAGCGGGAGAGTCTCAAGGCCCTGTAGGATGAGAAAGGCGTTGAAGGGGCTCATGGCCTGGCCGCAATCACGTAAGAGTGTGACCCGCGCCTTAATGATATAGGCGACGGGCCCAAGCGGCTTGACCGCCTCGGTCCATACCGCACCATGATAGCTGGGGTCAGGCTCGTTGAGCATGGGGAAGCGTTCCTTATGTGCCTCCCAGTCGAAATTGCCGCCGTCAATAATGATTCCGCCGATGGAATTGCCGTGGCCGCCGATATACTTGGTGCATGATGAGGCGATGATGGCGGCGCCATGCTCGAAGGGACGGCATAAACCGTGCGCCGCCGTATGGTCCATAATCAGCGGCACCCCCAACTCGCGGCCGATATCCGCTACCTCCTTGATGGGGAATACCTGGAGCTTCGGGTTGGGGAGGGTCTCGGCGTAATAGGCCCGGGTCTTGTCGTCGGTGGCCTCGCGGAAGACCTCCGGATCTTCCGGATCCACGAAGCGCACCTCGATCCCCATTGTCTTCAGCGAATTTGCGAAGAGGTTCCAGGTGCCGCCGTAAAGGTCGGTGGAACTCACGATATTGTCGCCGGCCTGCGCTATGTTCTGGACCGCTATCATCGAAGCGGCCTGGCCCGACGAGACCGCAAGCGCCGCCGCGCCGCCCTCAAGTGCGGTAAGCCTCTGCTCCAGCACATCGCAGGTGGGGTTCATGATGCGTGTGTAGATATTACCGAATTCCTTGAGCGCGAATAGATTCCCCGCATGTTCGGTATTGTCGAATTGGTATGAGGTGGTCTGGTAGATGGGCACGGCCACCGCGTTGGTGGTCTCGTCCTTACGGTGCCCCGCGTGCAGGACGATGGTTTCCTTATGTGTGCTGTCGACGCTCATGGCGTTACCCCCCCTGATGTCACGTTATTTGGCAAAGAATATGTGTATAATCTCTATTCGGCCCGGTGGAAAGTAGCCAGAAATAAAATGCTACTTCCAGCCCCTCAACCGGACTGCTGTTTGACGCACTTTTCCACTCTTCAAAAACCTTAGAAATGCTTTTGCGTTTTTGTGGTGTGTCTGGAATCCATTTTCCAGCATAGCCCGATATCAGGTGGATGCCATTATCATTTAAAATCTGAAAGAGAGACCGGGTTCAGCTCTCTTCGGTCTCAGTGGCCGCCACCAGAGCGCGCAGCCTGGCAAAGGTCTCGGCGTCCATGTCCCCGCTCACGTTTTGTGGGTGAAAATGGCGCTGGAAGGCGGTGATGACGAGGCGGGTTTCCTCGTCTTGCTCCCCGCTGATGGCGATGGGGTATCCGAAGCGCTGCAGCAGTTCTTGGATGTTGGCCATGGCAGGCAGGTGGGCACTTGCCAGTGCCACCTCCGTCTCAAGGGCGTTTTCCGTCTCCGGCCACAGGCCGATTCCAGCGGCGGCCAGCCGCGCCCAGTCGAAAAGCTCGCCGGGATCCTGTTTGCGCGTGGGCGCCACGTCGGAATGGCCGAGAACATGACGGGCGGGAATGGCGTGACGCTCCAGGAGACCGCCGGCTAGCTGTTCCAGGGCCTCTATCTGTGGCATGGGGAAAGGGCGGTAGCCGAATTCGGCGCCGGGATTCACCAGCTCGATACCGATGGAACGGTCATTGATATTGGTGCCGCCGCCCCAAGAGGCGGTTCCGGCGTGCCAGGCGCGCATGTTTTCCGCCACCAGCCGGTAGACCGTGCCGTCTTCGTCGATCATGTAATGGGCGCTGACCTTGGCGGCGGGGTCGCGCATTCGCGACAGGGCAGCCTCGGCACTTTCCATGCCCGTATAATGGATGATGAGCATGTCCACGGCGACGCCGGAGGGGCGCGGTTCAAAATTGGGGGAAGGCAGATCGCGCATGGCCGTAAACCGGATTCCGTATTCGTGAGTGGGCGCAGGCGTGCCCGGGAACAAAGTACAGCCCGAAACCAGGATCACGGCAAGGATTAAGGGAAGGACGTGCTTCACGGCTTTTCTCCATGTTCGGCTTTCGCCGCGACAGGCTCCACGGCCTCGTCCCGCGCCGAGGCGAAAACGATGATGGCGACGCCGGCCAGCGTGGCAGCCGCGCCCAGGGCCATCATATCCGTCAGTTCCTCGCCCAGCAGCATGGTACCGGAAAGAACCCCCACCAGCGGCGCTACCAGGGTATAGGGCACCACCTGGCTCATGGGATATTTACCCAGCAGATAATACCACATGCCGTAGACGGCGATGGTGGAGACCACCGCCATATAGGCCACTGCGCCGTAGCCGCGCCATCCCGCCGCGGCCAGCGCCGACCATTGTCCCGATTCCAGTATCATGGAAAGGGCTAAAAGCTGGGGCGCGGCGAACAGGGAAATCCAGCCATTGAGCGTGAAGACATTGATGGGGCCCAGCCGCTTGATGGGGATGTTGGAAAAGGCCCAGGCCGCGCCGGCGAACACGATCAGCAGCAGGTAAAGCACATGACCCTGGAACTCGGCGCGACTGCCGATGAGGATCACCCCGGCAAAGGCGATGGCGGTGCCACTGAGGCTGCGCGCCGAGGGACGCTCGTTCAAGAGGAGCATGGCAAAAATCACGGCGAAGGGAAGCTGGAGCTGGATCACCACCGCGCCCAGGGCCGCCTCGACCCGGGTCAGTCCCCAGAACAGCAGGCCGAAATGGAAAAACCCGAGAATTACGGAAATGCGGATGATCTCCCTGACCTTGCCCGTGGGCGGACGCACGAAGGGCACCAGCAGCGCCGCCGCCAGCGCAAAGCGCAGCGCCAGCATTAGCAGTGGCGGCAGTTCCAGTAATCCGGTCTTGATGACCACGAAATTCAGGCCCCAGAAGGCCATGGCCAGGATCATGAGAAGGATGTGGATGGGTTTCATGGTGCTTTATGTACATGTCTTGGCCGCACCGTGCAAAGGAAGGGAGATTTGGAAACAGGTGGTGCACGCCCTGGCACTCCACATGGCGGTAGCCAGAGGCTCGGCGAGCAGCAGCGCCAGAAAGATCAAGCCCCTGCTGATCAATTTCCGGTGCGGAAGAGTCCGGTTCCTCATTGGGTTCTCCGGGATGTTAGGGACGAATCCACCATGATTCACGCCATAATCCATGATAGGATAAATTTGGTTCCGGGGACCATTTTTCGCATTCAGAAAATAAATGGATTGTTGGCGTAATGCAGGAAGACAGAGGTTCTCTGAGCAAAATTCTTAACCTTGGCGTGGTCGTGGATATCGTTGATATCGGCGCCAATCCCGTGGACGGGGCGCCGCCCTATGACATGCTTGTAAAATCTGGCCTGGCGCGGGTTACCGGGTTTGAGCCAAATGCCGAAGCGCTGGAGACGCTCAAGGAAAATCAGGGAAAGGACGAAACCTATCTGCCCAATGCCGTGGGTGATGGCAAAACCCATAACTTCAACATTTGTAGAGCCGAGGGTATGTCCTCCCTGTTGCCGCCCAACGCCGAATTACTTGAATGGTTTCACGGATTTCCGAAATGGGGGGAGGTGGTGGACACCGTTGAAATGGAAACGGTGCGGCTTGACGACATCAGCGAAATCGGCGCCATGGATTTTCTCAAGATGGACACCCAGGGCAGCGAGCTTCTCATTCTCGAAAACGGCCAGGATAAACTTGCCCACTGTCTGGTAATTCAAACCGAGGTGGAGTTCCTGCCCATGTATAGGGACCAGCCTCTTTTCTCGGAAGTCGAAATGTTTCTGCGCGAGCGGGGTTTCGTCTTTCACCGTTTCGAGCCACTGGTGAGCAAGATTGTGGCTCCGTTACTGTTCAACAACGACATATACGCAGCGTACAAACAAGTTTTCTGGGCCGATGCCGTCTTTATCAGGGATTTCACCAAGTTCTCGGCACTTTCCCCGCAACAGCTCCTCAAGCTGGCCGTGATCCTCCATGACGTATACGGGTCTTACGACTTGGTGTTGCGGGCATTGATGGAATACGACGGCCGTGGGAATACGGGTTATGCCGACGGGTATTTAAAGTTTCTGGGAACTTCCCGTCCCGCATGATCGCACGTTCAAGCAGGTCATCCCCCCCGTTTTTTGTCCCTCGTGTATTTCCAGCTGGCCACCACCTTGGCCCGCGCCGCCTCACGCAAAATGGCAATATCCACGGTGTCGAGAACAAAGTCATAGCCCGCCTCGAAGAGATCGGGTGCGGTGCGGCCGGCGGTGGCCATGGTGCCGAGAAGAACGCCCTCGTTCCCCGCGGCCTCGGCTACCCGCGCCATGGGCGCATCCATTTCGGCGCAGTCGGGATCGTTAAAATGGCCGGCACTGGCCGATAGGTCCATGGGCCCCACCAACAGCATGTCCACGCCTTCCACGGCGGCGATGGCGTCTACATCGCCCACGCCTTCCATGGTTTCGATCTGGCAGATGAGCAGGAACTCCGTCTCCAACCATTGCAGATAGCCCTCCACATCCGTGCCGTAGCCCGAGGCCCGCGCCACCGAATGGGCCACCCCGCGAATACCTTGTGGTGGATAGCGGCAGGCATTCACGGCGGCGGCGGCCTCGGCAGCGGAACTTACCGCAGGCACCATGACGCCCGCGGGCCCGGCATCAAGCGCCCGTTTCAGGTCCACCGGGTCGTTGGCGGGAATGCGGATCAGGGGCACCGCGCCGCCCGCGGTGATGGCCTGGAACTGTTGCACGGCGTTGGCAAAATCGCCGGAGCCGTGTTCCATATCAGTCATCACGGCGTCATAACCGCTGGCGGCGATAATTTCCGCAGCAACGGGGCTACCCATGTTGGACAGACATCCTAGCGCCGGACGGCCTTTTTTCAGCCGTGTTTTGAAGGAAGGGTGGGGCACCTTGGATCCTCTTTGATATTGGGGGTGTCAGCCGGGGACATCAGCAAAGAAGCACAACGACGTCACGGCGTAAAATTATTCCGGTCAAATGGTTCTATTTGGCCGAAGTGTGCTCTAGAGTGGCGGGATGAATATTATGGCCCCTGTGGTGACTTTCCAGAATACGATTTTCCAGATTACAGTGGACCAATGCAACGTCCGTCACACGGCTGTGCCGCCGTGGCGTGACGGCACCGGGGAGGGTGTCCTTTGCGGAAACTGCTGACGGGCCTGTTGGCCCTGATCATAATCTTCATCGCCGCTGCCCTGGTGGTGCCCAGCTTCATCGACTGGAACGAATACAAGGGAGCCATCGCCAGCCAGGCCAAGGAAGCGACGGGCCGCGATGTTTTCATCGGCGGCGACCTCAAGTTCTCGGTGTTTCCCATCCCTGCCTTGTCGGTCAAAGACCTTCATCTCGCCAACATCGAAGGCGCGGCGGAAGCCGATATGGTCAGCCTCAAGGCCCTGACCATTAAGGTGGCTCTGTGGCCCCTGTTCGAAGGGGAGGTGGAGGTGGAATCCATTTCCCTGGTGGAGCCCGTGATTCATCTTGAAGTCCTGAAAAGCGGCCTCAATAACTGGACTTTCGCGGCGCTGGAAACCTCCACTGGGGAGGAGATGGACCCCACCATTCCCGCCGCCAAGGATGAGGCGAGAGATGCGGCGGCTGGTCCGAAGCGTGATCCGGGGGGCGGCGCGGAAGAAGATTCCGGGGGCGGGGCCGGTGGACCCGATATTATGGTAACGCTCAACCATTTCGCCATCGAAGACGGCATCCTGACCTATCGCGACTCCGGTTCCGGGACCTTCGAGAAGATCGCCGGCCTCAACGCCGACATCACCGCTAAATCCCTTGAAGGCCCCTTCGAGGCCGAGGGGGAGATGGTTATCCGCCACCTGCCGCTGAGCTTTTCCGTCAAGGCCGGGTCTCTCGAACCCGCCCGGCCCCTTCCGCTGACGCTAGAAGCGGGGCTTGTTCCGGCAGGAGTCACCGCACGGATCAGTGGATCGCTGTCGAAGCTTTCCACCGACGGGGAATTTACCGGCACCCTTAAGGTGGATGGCGACGACCTGGGTGAGGCCATTGCTTTCTCGGCCCCGGGCTCCCTGCCGGCCCTGCCCGGGTTTCTGGCCCAGGCGGTGACGGTGGAAGGCGCGCTGACGGCCTCGGCCAAAAAGCTGGGCGTGAACGACCTGATTCTGCAACTGGGCGATATCAAGGCCCGCGGTGCCGTCAGCGCCGCGCTGTCGCCGTCCTTGCGGACGGACGCCGCCCTGCGTTTCGGCCGGATTGATCTCGACGAATGGCTGGCCATGCCGGGAGCCAAGGCGAAAGTGGTGCCTGGCGATGGCGCCAAGGACAAGAACGGAAAGCAGGGCAAGGAGTCCGCGGCCGTCACGGGAGCCAGGGGGCAGGAAAAAAAGGTGCCCCCCGATTCCGGTTTCTCCCTGCCTTTGGGTATTGCTGCCTCTCTCAACCTCTCCACCGAGGTGCTGATCTATAACGGCAAAATAATCCGCGAGGCGGTGGTGGACGCGGCCCTGGAGAAGGGACGTCTGTCGGTGCGCAAGGCCACGGCACAGCTTCCCGGCGGCAGCAGCTATGCCCTGTCGGGAGCGCTTGGCGCGAGCAAGGGCCAGCCCGTTTTCGCCGGAAGTTTCAAGGCGTCGTCGAAGAATTTACGGACGCTGCTCGACTGGCTGAAGATCGACGCCGGCGGCGTTCCCGCCGACCGTCTGCGCGGGCTCAGCTTCTCGGGCCAGGTTACGGGGTCGTCCCAGCAGGTGAATGTCACCAATCTGGCCATGCGGCTCGACGCCACTAAGATGACCGGCGGGCTTACCATTGCCCTGCGCCAGCGTCCGGCATTCGGCTTGAGGCTCGATCTCGACCGTTTCAATCTCAATGCCTATCTGCCCGGTGGCGGCGAGGCCGGAAAGGGGATGGCGGCGAAGGGTCTTAAAACGGAGAGCCAGGCCGGAGGAGATACCGGAGAGCGAAAGCCCACTTTTTTGAAAGGTAGTGGCAAGAAGCCGCCGGGTGCACTGGCAGCACTGGGTGGTTTCGACGCCAATTTCAAGATTACGGCGGGGATCCTCGACTATAACAAGATGGCCATCAAGGGCGCGCGTCTCGACGGCACCATCCAGGGCGGGAAGTTGACCTTGCGTGACGCCGGGGCTAGCGACCTTGCCGGGGCCAGGATCAAGGTCGTCGGTTCGTTGGAGAATCTGGGGTCGGCGCCGCAGGCGAATCTCGGATTTGACCTCAAGACCAAGAACCTTCCCGCGCTGTTTCGTCTTGGCGGCACCGAGCCTCCGGAATATGCCTCCCGCATGGGGGCGCTGGCCTTTACCGGAAAGCTGACGGGCCCCCTTTCCTCCCTGCGTCTCGACGCCGGTCTCGACGTGGCCGGGACCAAGGCGACCCTGGCCGGGGTAGTGGAGGACATGATCTTGGTTCCGAGGATAAACATGATCATGGACGTGACCCATTCCAGCGTTATCAAGTTGGCCCAGGTCTTTGCCCCCGACTATCGCCCGGCGGCGGTTAAGCTTGGGGGATTCAGCTTTCGCGGCCAGATCCACGGCGACGCTGATCGCCTTATCCTTTCCAACATCGACAGCAAGGTGGGTCCGGTGGCCCTTGCCGGCGAGGCCCAGTTTGCCTTTGGCGGGGCGCGGCCCCATGTGACCGCCATCCTTTCGGGAAGCGAGATCGTTACCGACCTGTTCCTGCCCGCAGCGGCTAAGTCGCTGGGGCTGCGGAGAGAGTGGCGGATACGGCCCATTCCCGCCGCCACCAAGCGCAAACAAGCAGCGCCCGCGCCTTCTGTGCCGTGGTCGAAAGCGCCGATCGACCTCTCGGCCCTTGCCGCCTTCGACGCCGATATCAAACTGGCGGCGGCGGCGCTGGCCTATGATAAATACCGTGTAAATCAGCCGCAGCTGGTGATGAACCTGAAAGAGTCGGTGCTCACCGTCTCCCAGCTTTCAGGGAAGATGTTCGAGGGCGATTTCAACATGCAGAGCCGCCTTGTGGCGGCAAAGGTGCCCACCCTTTCCAGCAGCATTTCCGTGGTTAACGCCGATATCAAACAGGCCCTGTTCACGGCTGGTGATATCGACGTGGCCGACGGACGGTTGCAGTTCACCCTTAATACCGCCACCTCGGGCCGCAGTTCCATGGAGATGATCTCCGCCCTTTCTGGCAAGGGGGCGATGAAGGTAACCAAGGGCGTGGTGGAGGGTTTCAATCTCACCGCCGTCAGCGAGAGGCTGAAAAAACTTGATGACGCCATAGGCTTTCTCTCCCTGCTTCAGACCTCCATGTCGGGGGGGCAGACCCGGTTCTCGCGCCTCGACGGCACCTTCAACATCGCAAAAGGCGTGGTCCGCACCGATGATATCCTGTTGGTGGCCCGGGCTGGGGAAGGCCGAGCCACCGGGGTCATCGACCTGCCGCGCTGGGTGCTGGATATCAAGGCCAATTTTTTCCTCACCGAGCATCCCAAGGCGCCGCCCTTTGGCATGCGTCTCAGCGGTTCCATAGACCAGCCTAAACGGGTCTTCGATGTGGAACGCATGCAGGCATTTCTGTTGCAGCGCGGCATGGGCTCCCTGTTGCGCAAGGTTATCCCCAAGAAGGAGGGCGAAGACGGCGCGGGAGAAATTCTCGATCAGATCCTCGGCGGCGGTGAGGCAGGTCAGGCCGCGCCCGCGCCGACACAACAGCCCGAAACAGTCGATCCCCTCAAGGAGCCGGAAAAGGCGCTGAAGGGGATTTTAAAGGAAATCTTCAAATAGCCCTGGGCGGGTGGCCTTAACCGGGTGGTTCCCGGCGCCGTAATTCGTCGAGCACGAAGAGGCGGATGGCGCTGGAGAGGTTGCCGTCGCGGTCATGGTCGATAATGCCGATCAAGCGGTTGCGCGACAGGCCCCGGCGCGCGGCGATTTCACCCAGGACTTTCCAGAAGGCGTTTTCCAGCGATACGCTGGTGCGGTGGCCGGCGATGACCACCGAATGCTTGACCATGCGCGCACCGTCGCTGTTTTCCGGCTGTGCGATTATTAGGGGGGTGGGCATCAACCGTTATGGACGGGGGAGATAATGTCGGCGAAAAAGTCGTTGCCCTTGTCGTCGATGACGATGAAGGCGGGGAAGTTCTCCACCTCGATCTTCCAAATGGCCTCCATGCCGAGCTCGGCGAATTCCAGCACCTCCACCTTGCGGATACAGTCCTGAGCCAGCCGCGCGGCGGCTCCCCCGATGGAACCGAGATAGAACCCGCCGTGTTTCTTGCAGGCTTCCTTGACCATGGCGCTGCGGTTGCCCTTGGCCAACATCACCATGGACCCGCCCAGAGACTGGAACGGGCCCACATAGGAATCCATGCGGCCCGCCGTGGTCGGCCCGAAAGAGCCCGAGGCCTGGCCTTTTGGCGTTTTGGCGGGGCCGGCGTAGTAGACGATGTGATCGCGGAAATAGTCCGGCAACTCCCCACCCGCGTCCACCTGCTCCTTGAGCTTGGCGTGGGCGATGTCGCGGGCCACCACCAGGGGGCCGGTGAGTGAGAGCCGGGTCTTGATGGGGTGCTGGCTCAACACCTTGCGGATATCATGCATGGGTTGACCAAGGTCGATCTCCACCACCTCGCCGCCCAGTGCTGATTCGTCCATCTCGGGCAGGTATTTGGCAGGGTTGGTTTCCAGTTGCTCCAGGAACACGCCCTGGTCCGTGATCTTGCCCAGGATGTGCCTGTCCGCCGAACAGGATACGCCGATCCCTACCGGGCAGGAGGCACCGTGGCGCGGCAGGCGGATAACGCGCACGTCGTGACAGAAATACTTGCCGCCGAACTGGGCGCCGATGCCGGTATTGTGGGTGATCTCGTGAATCTGCTGTTCGTGTTCGAGGTCGCGGAAGGCCTGGCCGTGCTCGTTGCCCTTGATTGGCAGGCCGTCGAGATAATGGGCGCTGGCCAATTCCACCGTTTTCAGGTTGATCTCGGCGGAAGTGCCGCCGATGACCACGGCTAAGTGATAGGGCGGGCAGGCGGCTGTACCCAGGGTGTGGATTTTCTCGTTGATGAAGTGGAGCAGCGTTTCTGGATTAAGCAGGGCCTTGGTTTTCTGGAACAGGAAAGTCTTGTTAGCCGAGCCGCCGCCCTTGGCTAAAAACAGGAAATGATATTCGTCTCCAGCCGTGGCGTAGATATCGATCTGCGCCGGCAGGTTGTCGCCGGTATTGACCTCCAAGAACATATCGAGCGCTGCCAGCTGGCTGAAACGCAGATTGGATTCGTCGTAGGTGCGGTGGATGCCCTTGGACAGTGCGGCCTCGTCTTGGCCGTCGGTCCAGATTTGTTGGCCCTTTTTCGCCATGACGATGGCGGTGCCCGTATCCTGGCACATGGGCAGAACCATGCCCGCAGAAATTCCGGCGTTCTTCAGCAATTCCCAGGCTACGTAGCGGTCGTTGTCAGAAGCCTCGGGGTCATCGAGAATGGCGCTCAGTTTTTCCAGATGTTGCGGTCGCAACAGGTGGGAAACATCTCGGAAAGCCTCTGCCGCCAGAAGTTCCAGCGCCGTGTTGGCTACTTTCAGAACCTTCTTGCCTTCGAATTTGGACACGCTCACATGGTCAGCCGTGAGAAGGCGGAAGGGTCTTTCGACCTCGCTCAGGGGGAACATTTCGTGATAGGCGAAGTCTGACATGGAGCTGTCCGGAGAAAGGGCCCGAAGATAAAGAGCCGAAGGAAAGGGGTTATACGCTGGGGATGGACGTCAGTTCCTACCTGGCCGCTTGCGGAAGGCGTCCAGGGTCACTACCTCGCCACCGCCATCGGACGTGCGTTCCCCGGATTCCGCATCGGTTTCCCTGGCGTCGCTGTCCTCGATCTCCATGGGGATGGGTTCGGTGCTGTCAACGGACGTTATCTGCATGCCGAATTTGACCGAGGGATCGGCGAAGCTGGTGACGGCGGCAAAGGGAATATGCAGGCGTTCGTGGGCCTTGTTGAAGCTTAAGGTGACCTCGAAGAAATCCTCTTCCACCTCCAGCCCCCAGAACTGGTGTTCGAGAACGATGGTCATTTCCTGGAGGTGCTGTTCGATCAGATGGCCAGGAATGTCCACATCGTCGTGTCCGGTGCGGAAGGTGATGTAGAAATGGTGCTTGCCGGGAAAGCCGTATTCGGCGACCTCGAGAAGGGACTCGCGAACGACGGAGCGAAGCGCATTTTCGACCATTTGATCGTATTGCAACAATTCGTCCGCCATATCCTCCGGTCCATTCCTGTGGGACCAACCTTACAAAGTGGGGGGCTTCTGTTGCCCGGTGCCCCCCGGACCGCGCTTACCTAGTGTTAGGCAGCGAGTGCGATTTGATTATCGTTCGCAATTGACGATCGGCCCGATAACGGTGGTACCATGCCGGGCGAAAATCATACCGTTTCCACGCACGTCGATCCTGTATCGCCCCCATATCAAGGCCCGCCTGTGGCACGCGGAGCTGTGGCCGGGAAATGGTGGAGGCGCCGGGTACTGCCCCCGGGTCCGCAACGGGTAATAAGCATGACGTTTATCGCCATAGTCGGTTGCCCGACCCCCATAATATAAGCGCATCCCCCGGCTATTGAAAGTGCTCCGGAAGCGGAATTTTACATCAAAATTACGATGGGTTGGGTTTTTCCGGTGTGGAAAGAAGGGAGATGAGAGGGTAGAGTCTTCTTCTTCCAAGCCTTCCCGAAAACCACCCCTCTCACCTCTTTAGGAGAATGACAAATATGCCTCTGACGCCGGAACAGAAGGAAGCCGTGGAGCGCGCGCGCGCGCAAAGCACCAAGACCCGCCGTGTCACCGTTCCGGCCCTGGAGGAGGTGCTCTACCAGCCCTTCCATGTGCTCGATCACGGCTTTATCCGCGTTATCGATTACATGGGCGATGACGGGGCGGTAGTGCAGGCGGCCCGCGTTTCCTATGGCCGGGGCACTAAGAAGGCGAGCGAGGACCGGGGGCTGATTCGCTATCTCATTCGCCACCGCCATACCACCCCTTTCGAGATGTGCGAGATCAAGTTTCACGTCAAATTGCCCATCTTCGTGGCACGCCAGTGGATTCGCCACCGTACCGCCAACGTCAACGAGTATTCGGCGCGCTATTCCATCCTCGATAAGGAATTCCATATCCCCGCGCCCGAACAGATGGCTATGCAATCTAGCGCTAACCACCAGGGCCGGGGCGAGGTTCTGGAGGGGGAGGAGGCCGCCCGCGCCCTGGAACTTTTGCGTGAGGACGCCGAGACCTGTTATCGCCATTACGCGGAAATGCTCAATGAGGACGAAGAGGGCAATCCCGTGGACCCCGGCCGGAAGGGTCTGGCGCGCGAACTGGCGCGTATGAATCTGACGCTCAACACCTATACCCAGTGGTACTGGAAGATCGACCTTCACAACCTCATGCATTTCCTTTCCCTGCGCGCGGATAGCCACGCCCAGTATGAAATCCGCGTCTATGCGCAAGCCATGCTCGACTGTTTGAAACTGTGGGTGCCGCTGGTTTACGAGGCCTTCACCGATTACCGCACGGGCGGCGCCTTTTTCTCGGCGGCGGCTATGGGGGTGGTGAAGGACCTGATCGCCGGTAAGCAGCCGACCCAAGCGTCAAGCGGCCTTTCAAAGCGCGAATGGCGCGAACTGATGGAACTGCTGGAGCGTCCGACGGAGAGCGAGTAGCCGCGACAAAATCACCTCCGGGTGCGGCCTTGTTATCTTTTTGAGGTATAATATCCGGATAGGGGCTAATATGGGGGAATTGCTCTAAAAGGGAGGATCTCCCCATACCTAACGTAACCCTTTCGACGCCGCTTCCCGTTTCCGCCAAACAGGTCTGGGACCTGATCGGCAGTTTCAACGCCCTGCCCAACTGGCACCCTATCGTCGAGCGCAGCGAGGTGGAAGAGGACAAGCCCACCCGCACCACCACCCGCACACTGCACCTTGTAGGTGGCGGCACCGTGGTCGAGAAACTGACGGCGATGGACGATGATGAGAAGGTCTATTCCTATGAGATTCTCGAAAGTCCGCTTCCGGTGAAGGGCTACAAGGCCACACTCCGCGTGCACGAGGACGGCACCGGCAGCAAAGTGGAATGGTCGAGCGATTTCGAGGCCGTGGGCGCGTCCAATGACGACGCCGTCAAGGCCATCCAGGACATCTACGACGCTGGTTTCGAGAACCTGAAAAAGATTTTCGGCGGCTAGGCCTAGGCTGTTAGGGCGTGGCTATCCAGGTGCCGGTTCCGGCGTGACTGGCAAGGGAGGATCTCTGCCATTACGGCCCCTTACTGAACGATGATTTTGGGGGCCTGGTCTTCGGCTTCCTCGCTCAGCACTCGCGCCTTTTCCCAGACCTCATCGGCGATGGCCAGGAAGGCTTTCGAATGGGGACTATCGGAATCGGCTGCGGTGATGGGCTTGCCCGCATCCCCGGCTTCACGGATGTCCATATCGAGGGGAATTTCACCGAGGAAATCTGCGCCCATCTCCGCGGCGGTGGCCTTGGCGCCGCCGTGGCTGAAGATGTCGGTGCGTTCACCGCAATGGGGGCAGGCGAAATAGCTCATATTCTCGATGATACCTAGCACCGGCACCTCTACCTTGCGGAACATGTTGAGACTCTTGCGGGCGTCCAACAGGGCTATGTCCTGGGGTGTGGAGACGATGAGCGCGCCGGTCAGGGGTACCCTCTGGGCTATGGTGAGCTGGGCGTCGCCGGTTCCCGGCGGCAGGTCAACCACCAGGATGTCCAGCTCGCCCCAGTTGACGTCGCGTAACAGTTGTTCGATAGCGCTCATGACCATGGGACCGCGCCAGATCATGGGCGTGTCCTCGGCTACCAGGAAGCCGATGGACATGCATTTGAGCCCATAATTTTCCTTGGGCTCGAGGATATTACCGTCCTCAGAATCGGGGCGTCCGTGGACCCCCAGCATTTTCGGTATGGAAGGGCCGTAAATGTCAGCGTCCAGCAGGCCCACCTTCAGCCCCTTGGCGAGCAGGGCCAGGGCGAGATTGATGGCGATCGTGGATTTGCCGACACCGCCCTTGCCCGAGGCCACGGCGACGATGGCGCCCACGTTGGGCACCAGTTCCTTTAGAGAAGTCTGGGGCTGTCCTTGTGCCGGGCCTTGCCCGTGTTCCTGCTGGGGCCGTTGCTGTTGCCGGGGACGTTCGGCGGTGAGTACCGCTGTCACCGAGATTACACCAGGCAGGGCCGCCACGGCCTCTTCGGCGGCTTTGCGCACGGGCTCGAAGGTCTGCGCTTGTTTAGACGTGACCTCGATGGTGAAGCCTACATTGCCGTCGCGGACAACCACGCCCGAAACCAGCTCCAGGACTGCCAAATTTCCGTTTCCGCCGGGGGCGGTTACTCCTGAGAGGGCGTCCCGTACTTGCTCTTCTGTGACCTTGGCCATGGATTTCATTCTCCGCGTGTTTGCCGTATGCTTGCTTTGGGAATATGATGCGTGCCCTCGATTGCGACCGGTGCATTAATTTCATATATAGCTGATAACGACGAATGCAAAGCCTTAGCCGCCATGACCTCGTGCAGGCGGCGACGGTTGAGATAGTTTCCCGGCCCCTTTCTACCCTTTGCGTCGTAGCGGAAAAGGGCCTTTTGGGAACATATTAAAGAGAGAAAGAGAGTCAGACCCCATGCCGTGGAAGAATCAAGGAGGTGGCCCCGGTGGCGGTAGTTCGGGACCCTGGGGAAGCCGGGGGCCGAGCGGGCCGCAGCCTCCCAACCTCGAGGATATCCTGCGTGAAAGCCAGGACCGGTTCCGCAGTTTCCTGCCCGGCGGCGGCGGCCTGCGCAGCGTCATGATCGTCCTTTTGATCGCCGTGGCGGCATGGCTGTTCAGCGGCGTTTACAAGGTAAATACCGATGAACAGGGTGTGGTGTTGCGTTTCGGTAAATGGGTGCGTACCACCCAGCCCGGGCTGCACTATCATCTGCCTGGTCCCATTGAAAGCGTGATTACGCCGGCAGTGACCCGCATTAACAAGATCGAGGTCGGCTTCCGCTCCCCCCTGAAGCCGGGAAAGAACACCCCCTCGCGCCAGGTGCCGGAAGAGGCCCTGATGCTGACCGGGGACGAGAATATCGTGGATATCAATTTCGCGTTGTTCTGGCGGATCAAGAATGCTGGAGAGTTCTTATTTAATATCCGCAACCCCGAAGCCACGGTGAAGAGCGTAGCCGAAAGCGCCATGCGCGAAACTATTGGCCAGGACAGACTGGAGCCGATCCTGACAAAGGGACGTGGCGAGATCGAGGAGCGCACCAAGGAGCTGATACAGAGCGTTCTCGATGACTATGGAGCTGGCGTCGAGGTTAGCCAGGTGAAATTGGAAAAGGTCGACCCCCCCGAGCCGGTGCTTAATGCTTTCCGAGATGTTCAGGCCGCCAAGGCCGACCAGGAAACCCTGCAGAACCAGGCTCTGGCCTATCGTAATAATATCGTGCCCAAGTCCCGCGGTGAGGCGGCCCAGATCACCCAGGAGGCCGAGGCCTACAAACAGGAGATTGTTGCCCGCGCCACCGGTGACGCCAAGCGTTTTATCTCGGTTTACAAGGCCTACGAGGTGGCCAAGGACGTTACCAAGAGGCGCATGTATCTCGAAGCCATGGAGGAAGTGGTGGGCGATCTCAACAAGGTCATCATTGACGTTCCCGCAGGGGACGGCACCGGCGTTCTGCCCTATTTACCACTTTCCGAGCTTCTCAAGCAGGAGGGCGGCACGGGGACGCCATCGCCCGCGAAAAGGCCCACGCAGCCGGCGCCAGACCGGAATAAAAGTGGGGAGAGCAGCAAATGACCGCTCGGGCAATGACGTATCTTGGTCTTCTTCTGGGGTTGCTAGCCTTCGTTGGCGCTGGCTCGCTTTATACCGTCAACCAGGTTCAGCAGGCGATTCTTTTACAGTTCGGCAAGCCGGTGGATGTCGTGAAGGATCCGGGCCTGCATTGGAAGCTGCCTTTCATCTGGGACGTGGAGTACTACGACAAGCGCGTCCTCGACTTTAACCTGCCGTTGGAGGAGCCCATTGCCGCCGATCAAAAGAAAATGCTGATCGATTCCTTCGCCCGCTATCGCATTATCGACCCCTTGAAGGTCTTCCAGACGGTGCGCACCGAGACCGTAATCCGCCAGCGTATTGATGCCTTGATTAATTCGGCCATGCGCAGTGTGGTTGGTCAGGTGCCCCTGATCTCGCTGTTGTCGCAAGAACGCGAACAAATTATGCGTGACATCCGCGACCAGGTGAACGCCGAGACGGCGCAGTTCGGTATCGAAGTTATTGATGTACGCATCCGCCGCGCCGATTTGCCCGAGGCCAACAGCCAGGCCGTCTATGAGCGCATGAAATCGCAACGTGAGCAGGAGGCCAAGAAAATCCGCTCAGAAGGTTCCGAGGCGGCGCAACGTATCCGCGCCGCAGCCGACAAGGACAAAATAGTGATTCTTGCCGATGCCCGCCGTAAAGGGGAAATCCTGCGTGGCGAGGGCGAGGCCGAATCGACGCGTATCTACGCCGAGGCGGCGAATCAAGACCCGGAATTCTATGACTTCTATCGTTCGCTGTTGGCTTTCCGGCGCTCCATGGAAAAGCAGGACACCAGCATGGTGTTGGCGCCGGGCAGCGAATTCCTCCGTTATTTTGGAAAGACTCCCGGTTCGCTGGACACATCGGACGCGCCGTAAGCCTCGCCGAACGCTGTGCGCCGGTTAGTCGCCGGAAGGCTCTGCGTGGACAATTCTCCCGATGACCCGACACATGCCATACGACAGACACCGTAGGCGATGACCAGGACAGACATAACGATCCCGGCATAGTTCTTGGGGCCCAGCAGAATCCAGCCATCACGGGGAATTCCACAGAGAATTCACAAGGGGAAACCCATATGGCTAAGGGTGAGGTTTCACAAGTCGGGCCTTGTAATAATTAGAAAACAGTCTTACAGCCGTTGCTCATCCTTAAACGAAGTACGGGGCGATGAAGGATCTTTTCACGGCGCTGGCGCTGATTCTGGTGATCGAAGGCGCTCTCTATGCGCTCTTTCCCGAGGGCATGAAACGCGTTATCACGGTGGCCCTCGATATTCCCGCTGTGACGCTGCGCCGGGCCGGGCTGGTCTCTGCGATGGTGGGCGTCGTGCTAGTATGGCTGTTGCGGGGATAGGGTTCGCTGTCGGGTGCCGGGGGTGTCCGGGGTGGCGCAGAAAAAGTGACCAGCGCCATATTTGCACCATATTTGCCTGTCACATGATGCCTTCCATGGGGGCAAAGACGGGTGTGTAAACAAGGAGAACCCACGTGAAAAGTATGAGTACAAACGCAAACTCCGGATACGGAATCCCCACACATCAAATCATAGGCCCCAGTCCTTCGCCCCGGCGCGGCCGGAATTATTTAGCCCCTTTCGCCTCTTCTTTCATGGGGGCGGTTTTCATGGCCGCCTGTATTATGTTGTGGTCGGTGGCGGCAATGGCCCGTACTGCGCCCGAGAGCTTCGCCGATCTGGCGGAGGAATTCTCGCCGGCGGTGGTTAACATTTCCAGCACCCAGGTGATCGAAGGCGTCGGCGGCGGGCCGGAGCACTTTCAGTTTCCTCCCGGCTCGCCCTTCGAGGAATTCTTCCGTGAATTCCGCAAGCGCCAAAAACCTGACCAGCCGCGCAGGGGCATGTCGCTGGGATCTGGATTCATCATTGACCCGGAGGGATATATCGTTACCAACAACCACGTCATCGCCGAGGCCGAGGAAATCACGGTCATCCTTCAGGACAATACGGACCTCAAGGCCAAGATCATCGGCCGCGATGCCAAGACCGACCTTGCCCTTCTCAAGGTAGAGGCGAAGAAGAAGCTTTCCGCCATCAAGTGGGGTGATTCCGATGCCGCCCGCGTCGGCGACTGGGTGATGGCCATCGGTAATCCGTTCGGACTAGGTGGTTCGGTGACCGCCGGCATCATCTCGGCGCGCGCCCGTGACATCCATTCCGGCCCCTATGATGACTATATCCAGACCGATGCCTCCATTAACCGGGGCAATTCGGGCGGGCCTTTGTTCAATATGGGGGGCAAGGTGATCGGCATTAACACCGCCATTTTCTCGCCCTCGGGTGGCAGCGTGGGTATCGGCTTCGCCATTCCCTCCGCGTTGGCACAGACGGTGATTGCTCAGCTTCGCGAGTTTGGCCAGACCCGCCGCGGGTGGCTGGGCGTGCGAATCCAGGGTGTCACCGAGGAGATCGCCGAAAGCTTTGGCCTCGATGAGCCCAAAGGCGCCCTGATCGCCAGGGTCAACGAAGGCGAGCCAGCGGAAAAGGCCGGGCTCATGGCCGGGGACGTGATTCTCAGCTTTGACGGCAAGGAGGTATCCAATGTGCGCCGCCTTCAGCGCATTGTCGCCGAGACGCCCATTGACAAGACTGTGAAAATCACGGTCTGGCGTGACGAGGAGAAAAAGACCTTCGACGTCAGCGTCGGCCGACTCGAGGAATTCGAGAAGACCGCCGAGGCCGCGCCCGGCAAGCCCGGCACGGGAAAGACAGCCAAAAAAATGACTCTCGATTCGGTGGGTCTGAGTCTGTCGGTCTTGGTGCCGGAACTGAGGGAACGCTTCGAGCTTTCCAATGAGGTTGAGGGTGTCATCGTGGTTGGCGTCGAAGAACAGGGATTCGCCTCGGAGCGGGGTATGCGCGCGGGAGATCTGATCGTGGAGGTCAATCAGGTGCCCGTGGTTACGCCTGAAGAAGTGAAAGCGAAGATCAAGGAACTTGTTTCAAAGAAGCGAAAAACCGTTCTTTTCCTTGTGGAGCGAAGCGGCGACCGGCGTTTCATCAGCGTCCCCTTGGTGGAGGAATGATTTCCGTCTGTAAGAGGATTCCATCGCCGGAAGTCTTTCAGCCATAACTCTTCCCCCAACCCAAAACAGCACCGATGCATCGGTGCTGTTTTTTCTTTGTTAATTCCGGCTTTTTATTTTGGGTGTGGGAATTCGCTGCTGAACGTGTCCCGGGCTGTGGCGTAGGCCTAGTCAAGACCATCCAGGGCATCGGCCTCGGCCGCGAGCCGGAAAATCTTCAGCAGTCAGGTGGTTCTCGGGAAGCTCCAGCGAGGGTCGGTCGGGCGTTGCTGGGGGGGTGTGGGTGTCTCCGCCACTATGAGTTCCCCTGTAAATCGTGGTAAGCGGGGGGCCATGGACACTCCGCTGGTCATCATCGCCGGTCCCACCGCAAGCGGCAAATCCGGTCTTGCCCTGGCCGTGGCCGAAAAGCTCGACGGCTCTGTCATCAATGCCGACAGCATGCAGGTATATCGTGACCTAGCCATTCTCACCAGCCGCCCCGGCACGCATGAAACGGCCCGTGTTCCCCACCGGCTTTACGGCGTTCTCGACGGCGCTTCCCCCTGTTCGGCGGTACGCTGGCGGGACATGGCGCGGGAAGAAATTTCTACCGCGGCGGGACAGGGGCGTCTGCCGGTCTGCGTCGGCGGTACCGGCCTTTATCTGCGCACCCTGATACGGGGGCTGGCCGCCATCCCGGACATCCCCGAGGCAGTGCGCCACGCGGCCCGCGCCCGCCACAGGGAACTGGGGGGCGAGGCCTTTCATGGGGAACTGGCGGCACGCGACCCGGAGACGGCTGCACGGCTACATGTTAACGACCGCCAGCGCCTGATCCGCGCCTGGGAGGTGTTGGAGGCCACGGGACGGGGTTTGAGCGACTGGCAGAAACGGCACACCCCGCAGGAAGGGCTAGCGGCCGGGGTAAGGAGTGCCATGATTGTTCTCATGCCGCCCCGCGAGGCGCTCTATGGAGCTTGCGATGAACGCTTTTGGAGGATGATGGAAGACGGCCTTATGGATGAGGTGCGGGCCTTAGACGCCCGTGGACTCGATCCTTCACTCCCGGTGATGAAGGCGGTGGGGCTGCGGGAAATGCTGCGTCATTGCCACGGCGAGATCAGCCTGGAGGAGGCTGTTTCCCTGGCCCAGAGGTCCACTCGGCGTTACGCCAAACGGCAAATGACATGGCTCCGCCACCAGCTCGACCATGGGAAAATGGAAAGCATGATAATAGAAGACCTGTACGAGAAAACACAGTTGCCGGAAATCTTTTCCTTTCTACATCGCTTTTTATTGAGCCAGGGGTGAGAAAAAATCTGGTTTTTCACCGCCCTGCAGGACATTCTCCTCTTTCTTGGCCTGGTATCCCACCATATGCTTACGAGGAACAGGCGAGGCCGTGCGGGAGCATGGCGCCGTCCGGTGCAGTAACCAGGTGACAGGAAGAAGGAACAAACCATGGCGAGTGCCCAATTATCCGGTGCTGAAATCGTTCTCAAGGCGCTGCGGGATCAAGATGTGGATGTCATTTTCGGCTATCCCGGCGGTGCCGTGCTGCCCTTGTACGACGAGCTGTTCAAGCAGAACAAGATTCGCCATATCCTGGTCCGTCACGAACAGGGCGCGGTCCATGCGGCGGAAGGCTACGCCCGCTCCACCGGCAAGGTGGGCGTGGTGCTGGTGACGTCTGGTCCTGGCGCCACCAACGCCGTGACCGGCCTGACCGACGCCATGATGGATAGCATTCCCATTGTCTGCCTCAGCGGCCAGGTGCCCACTCACATGATCGGCAACGATGCCTTCCAGGAAGCCGACACGGTGGGAATCACCCGGCCCTGTACCAAGCATAACTATCTTGTGAAGGATGTGGCGGAGCTTGCTAACACCATGCACGAGGCGTTCCACGTGGCGCGCCGTGGCCGCCCCGGCCCGGTGGGCGTTGATATCCCCAAGGACGTCCAGATCGCCAAGGCTCCATACGTGGCCAGGCACAAGGTGCGCCGCAAGAGCTATCAGCCCCGGACCAAGGCGAACCAAAACATGATCAGGCAGGCGGTAGCAATGCTGGCCAAGGCCAAGCGCCCCATTTTCTACGCCGGCGGCGGTGTGGTCAATTCCGGCCCCGCCGCCTCGCGGGCGCTGACCCAATTGGTGCGTCTGAGCGGCTATCCCTGTACCGTGACCCTGATGGGGCTGGGATGTTTCCCCACCACCGACAAACAGTATCTCGGCATGCTCGGCATGCACGGCACCTATGAGGCCAACCTCGCCATGCACGATTGCGATGTAATGGTGGCCGTGGGTGCTCGCTTCGATGACCGGGTGACGGGACGGCTTGCCGATTTCGCGCCTAAGTCGAAGATCATCCATATCGATATCGATCCCTCTTCCATCAATAAGAACGTGATGGTGGACCTACCCATTGTCGGCGATGTGGGTTCCGTGCTGCGCGACCTGGTGCGGGAATGGAAGGTGCAGAAGGTCAGGCCCAACGCCAAGGCCCTTAAATCCTGGTGGCGGACCATTGACAAATGGCGGGGCCGCAACTGCCTCGGCTACAAGCAGTCGAAGAAACTCATCAAGCCGCAATACGCGCTGCAGCGTCTGTGCGAGCTGACGCGCAAAAAGGATGTCTATTTCACCACCGAGGTGGGTCAGCACCAGATGTGGGCGGCGCAGTTCCTGGAGTTTACCAAGCCCAACCGCTGGATGACGTCGGGCGGGCTCGGCACCATGGGCTATGGTCTGCCGGCGGCGATGGGAACCCAGATCGCGCACCCAAAATCGCTGGTGATCGACGTGGCCGGCGAGGCTTCGATCCTGATGAACATTCAGGAGATGTCCACCATCATGCAGTACCGGCTGCCGGTGAAGGTGTTCATCCTCAACAACCATTACATGGGGATGGTGCGCCAGTGGCAGGAACTCATGCATGGCAGGCGTTATTCGGAATCCTATATGGAATCCCTCCCCGACTTCGTCAAACTCGCGGATTCTTTCGGTGCGCTGGGCCTGAGGGCCACCAAGCCCGAGGAGGTGGATAGCCTGATCGGCGAGATGATTAAGGAAGACCGGGCGGTGATCGCCGATGTCTGCATTGACCCCAACGAGAACTGTTTCCCCATGATCCCCTCGGGCGCGGCCCATAACGAGATTCTTTTCGCCCCCGACCACGGCGAAGGAAAAGGACGGGAAAACGGCATGGTTCTGGTCTAGACTTTATATTTAAGTGGAGCACAAGAAAGTGGCTGAAGCCAAAGAAGACATAAACAAACACGTCATCGCCGTTCTCGTGGATAACGAGCCTGGGGTTCTGGCCCGCGTGGTGGGCCTGTTTTCGGGACGTGGCTACAACATCGAAAGCTTGACCGTGTCCGAGGTGGACCCGGTGGAGATCATCTCGCGTATCACCATCGTCACCTCGGGAACGGCCATGATTATCGAACAGATCAAGGCCCAGCTTGAACGGCTGGTGCCGGTGCACCGGGTCGCCGACCTCACTCTGGAGGGCTCCAGTGTGGAACGGGAGCTGGCCCTGGTGAAGGTCAAGGGCGGCGGCGAGAAACGCGTGGAGGCCCTGCGCATCGCCGATATCTTTCGCGCCAACGTGGTGGACAGCACCACCCGCTCGTTTGTTTTCGAGATGACGGGTTCCAGCGATAAAATCAATGCCTTCGTCGATCTCATGACGCCTCTGGGCCTTGTGGATGCTTGCCGCACCGGCGTGGTGGCTATTGCGCGTGGCCCGGAGCCCCTGTAGTAACTACTTCGCCGACGCCACCACCGCGAACGGGCGAAACGGAATACGGATGTGGAAGGAAGAAACCATGCGCGTCTTTTATGATCGCGATGCCGATGTCAACCTGATCAAGAAAAAGAAGATCGCCATTATCGGCTATGGCAGCCAGGGCCACGCCCATGCCATGAACCTGAAAGACAGCGGCGTCAAGGAAGTGACCGTAGCTTTGCGCAAGGGCTCGGGTTCGGCCAAGAAGGCTAAGAAAGCAGGCTTCGACGTCAAGAGCCCGGCCGAAGCCGCCAAATGGGCTGATGTGGTCATGGTGCTGGTGCCTGACGAGTTGCAGGCTAATCTCTATGAGCAGGAACTGGCCGGGAACCTGAAAAAGGGCGCGGCGCTGGCCTTTGCCCACGGCCTATCCATCCATTTCAAGCTTATCGATCCCCGCGACGATCTCGACATCTTCATGGTGGCGCCCAAGGGGCCGGGCCATACGGTGCGCTCCCAGTACGTGGGCGGCGGCGGCGTGCCCTGTTTGCTGGCGGTGGAGCAGGATTCTTCCGGAAACGCCCATGATATAGGCCTTTCTTACGCTTCGGCCATCGGCGG
>Ga0208278_1000314_pt1 | contig 26927 bp, 21 predicted proteins | sample ETN01SmetaG_FD_185794 | JGI IMG/M metagenome (GOLD analysis project Ga0208278, IMG submission 185794) | Marine microbial and viral communities from oxygen minimum zone, Eastern Pacific Ocean - ETNP2014F12-01SV259 (SPAdes) (version 2) | ecosystem: Environmental > Aquatic > Marine > Oceanic ...
GGGCCTCAAAATCCGGAACGCCTGCTTTGGAACAGGGGGTCATCAAGGCTGGAATGCAACCATAAAATGCATGTTTATTGTTCATGAGTCTCCAATATTACAAACAGAAAAAAAGAACCATTGAGAGGCATTTCGGGAACCATCTATCGATTTGATATCAAGAATGTTTATATCGAATAAGTCCATCATTAAAGTCAAATTTCGTGTCAATGATAATGTCTTGTTTCAACACAAACCATGATTGGTCCCTAAGACCTGAAAGTCTGATACCTGTTTGGAGCATAAATGAGATCAGGGTTTTAAACACTCATTGCAGTTGGATTTGAATTCAACTAAATTTGGCTCACATGATCTGAGTCACCATTGCTGGATCGATGATCTGAACATTTGAGAATCAACATGCCTACCGATCAGAATCTGATGAAGGACCCCCGTTACATGGGAGTCCCCACCTTCATGCGAACTCCCTATCAGAAAGATCCCCGTGGATTGGATATTGCCTTAATTGGTGTGCCTTATGATGGGGGAGTGACCAACAGAGCCGGGGCGCGTCATGGCCCGAGGGATATCCGAGATAAATCAAGCATGATGCGCAGCATCCATCATGTCACCAAAGTGAATCCCTATGATTTATGTTCGATTGCCGACATCGGAGATGTTCCATTCAAGGAAGTCTTCCGTCATGAAAAAGCCGTTGAAGATATCGAAATATTTTACAGAAAAATTTTTGAGGCCAGGGTCATCCCATTGAGTGCAGGAGGCGACCATTCCATCACCTATCCGATTCTCAAAGCGATTGCCAAAGACCAACCCGTGGGTTTGATCCACATCGATGCCCATACGGACACATGGGATGAATTCCAGGGTTCGAAATTCATGCATGGAACACCGTTTCGTCGTGCCCATGAAGACGGACTGATCGATGCGTCAAGGACGATTCAGATAGGGATCAGGGGAGCACAAAATACTCCTGAAGGATGGGATTACTCTCTGGAGCAGGGGATGCGGGTCGTGTTCATGGAGGAATTCACAAAACTGGGAGTCGATGCCGTGATCCAGGAAGCCCTGAAGGTTGCTGGTTCAGGGCCGACCTATCTTTCATTCGATGTCGATGGTCTGGATCCGGTTTATACCCCAGGCACTGGAACACCTGAAATTGGAGGGATTACCACCATTGAAGCCCAGGCCCTTTTAAGGGGTTTAAGAGGATTGGACTTCATCGGAGGTGATGTGGTGGAAGTTGCACCTCCTTTTGATCCCTCCGGCAATACCTCTCTGGTTGGAGCTACTCTGATGTACGAAATCCTTTGCCTGCTTGCAGAATCGGTTTCCAATAAGCAACCCGATAGTTGAAGAAATCCCTGAAGCTGATATTCTGTCAACCTCTGTTATTCAGTCTCAGTTGGTTCGTCTTTGATTGAATTGGTCAGAGTTCCAATTCTGCTGATTTCAACTTCAACAATGTCTCCTGTTTTCATGAAAACCTGGGGATCACGTTTAAATCCTACCCCTCCAGGAGTCCCAGTACTAATGACATCACCAGCTTCCAATCGGGTGAATCTGGAGATGTAATGAATCAGGACAGGAATGGTAAAAATCAGCATGTCAGTTGTCGCATGTTGCATGATCTCCCCATTGAGCCGAGTTGTCAGTGAAAGCGAACTGGGGTCTGGTATTTCATCCGCAGTGACCAACCAGGGTCCGAATGACCCGGTGTGAGGAAAGTTTTTGCCTGGAGTGAACTGGCTTGTATGACGTTGCCAGTCCCGGATGGTTGCATCATTGTAGCAGGAATATCCTGCAATGTGCTCCAATGCCTTTTCCTCAGGAATTTTCCATCCACTTTTCCCTATTATGACCGCAAGTTCACCTTCATAGTCCAAGTTGGTTGATTCAGAGGGCAGCCAAATGGGTCCCTGATGTCCTATCTGAGTATTCGCAAATCTTGTGAAGATGGTGGGATATTTGGCTACCGGTCTTCCTGTTTCCTTGCGATGGCTCTCGTAATTCAAACCAATACATAAAATCTTATCCGGCTTCATGATAGGAGGCAGCAATTGAACATCAGCAAGTTCATATCGTTCTGCATTCGTCATTGCGCCAGAAATTGTTTCATCGTTACCTGAGCTAATTAAGGAACGTAAATCAGGGTGCTGTCCTGCCATCAATTGGCCAATATCAATGACCACGTCACCTTCTACGACTCCGAAACTGACTGAACCGTTATAATTAAAAGACACTAATTTCATTTTTTTCTCCTAGCTGCGCAGATAGCCTGGTCCCCAGAGATTCAAAGATTTTTTATTATGCGGCCAGATGCCAATTTCTTTATCTTTTATCAACTGTTCCAGTTCTGCACATATTTCAACCCAGTTTCCATCAGGGTCATGAACCATGAAAAATAGATTGTTTCCTGGTCCATGTCGACCAGGACCCCAGACGATTTTGATATCGTATGTGGAATAATGATCTCCCAGCTTCGAACCAAATTCTACTCCCCAACTTCGTACGCGTGATGATCCAAACGTTTTTCAGGTGCTCTGAAAATAGCGAAACTATGGTGTTCGCTGTCACTGTTTTAAAAACATGCCCTGAGGACTCCTTCTTCATCTTCAACACGATCAGTTACACTGAACCCAAGACCATGGTGATAAAATTTTATCATGGTTTCTATTTCATCAGTTGCTACTACTAGGCGTTGCAATCTGGCAGTCATACCATTTCCTTTTTCTCCTGATGAAGCTGTTCCAAAGACGATGCAGTTTCCATCAGGATCATAGAGAAAAGGATGAGTCGGTAAAGATTGGACTGGGTGAAGGTTTCAGATTAAACCCGCATTGACCTAGACTTTCGCGAAACATGGTGAGTAGGACTTCATCTGAAAAAACAAAAGCACCAAAACCCAGTTTTCGTGATTCACCTTTGGAAATCAAAAGTTTCCTGCCTTTATTCCCAAGTTTTTTAAGGAGTTATGCCGGCTCATAGTCATACAGAGGCAATCTCGATAAAATGCTGCCAGCCGATCTGGATTGTAGGAAAAGAGCATAATATGATCAAGAAGCACAGGATTTTCTTTCCAGTCGATGAGCATGGACTTTATAAAGAATGATTCTATTAACAATCCAATTCAGAAAATATCATCCTAAATAAAAAATCTAAATGTCAATGGTAACAAATTTTAATTAATTGCTTTTACCAAACGATTATCTGAGTGTTTGAATTCATCATTGTTTTGATTCTGTTAATGAACATCAAACGAAGTGAACCATGATTAAAAGAAAATTAGGAAATAACGAACTTGAGGTATCCGCGGTTGCATTGGGCTGCATGAGTTTCAGTGGGTTTTATGGACCCAGCGATAAAAAGGAAACATTCGCCTGTTTGGATCATGCAAGAAACCATGGAATTGATTTTCTTGACACGGCAGAAGTGTATGGGAAGGGATTGTCTGAGGAGTTGATCGGAGACTATCAACAAGACCGTTCCTATACCTTCAAAATTGCGACAAAGGGAGGAATCGTCGTTGGAGGCAAGCGCGGGGAAAATGATAATTCTGAAAATGGATTAAGGAAAGCTCTGGAAGGATCCCTCAAACGTCTGAAGATGGATTCGGTTGATCTGTATTATATTCATCGGCGTGACTGGTCGATTCCGATTGAAGAAGTGGTTCAAACCCTAGTGAAGTTTAAACAAGAGGGGAAAATCAAAGGTTTTGGTTTTTCAGAAATTTCTCCAGGATCGCTGCGACGGGCCCACAAGGTCCATCCCGTCATGGCAGTCCAGAATGAATACTCGCTTTGGACGAGGTATCCTGAGCTTGGAATGATCCAGGCCTGCAAAGAGTTGAAGGTGACCTTTGTCCCTTTCTCACCGCTTGGAAGAGGAATATTCGGGGAAGAATTCCCGGATCCCAGTCAGTTTGGTGAGAATGATTTCCGAAAGAACAATCCACGTTTCATCCAGCCTAATTTTAATGCAAATTGCGACTACATTGCGCGTTTCAGAGAGTTTTGCAACTCCAGAGGATGGACGACCTCGGGCACTGCGCTGGCATGGGTTCTGGATCAGGGGGATCATTTGATCCCTATTCCTGGGACCCGGAGCGCAGATCATCTTTCGCACTGGGGAAATGCTGATGAGATTCAATTCAGCGATGAAGACCGGAATCAAATCCACAGAATACTTCCTCCAGGATTTGCTCATGGAGATCGTTACTCTGATGCTCAAATTGTAGGAATTGAAAGATATTGCTGATTCAGAACACCCTAGGATTCATTGGACGTTGATGCCTTGGAGGTGGGGGTTAACCGAGGAAAGGAACGGTGTTACAGACATCGAAACTCAGGCCTTCATGATGACGCATTCATCAGCATGATTCCATTTTTCAGGGTTGGAAGTTTCAGGAATCTTTGTCTTCTTGAGTCATGCTCCTCCCTCAAATTTCACATCTGGGACGGGAGACCCTTAAGTTTTCAGGCAAAAAATCAAAAAAATTCAAATATTGAATCGTAATCTTTTCATCTTTTTCAAATGTGATTCGAGAAGTGCTGCAATTATAACTCTGAAAGGCCGTACCCTCTGCAGGTTTTAAATGAAATAAGGTACATAAGAAACTGCTGATAAAACCCCCATGAGCGACCAACCCGATACGAATATTCTCTTCAGCCCTGTCCTTCAGGGTTTTGATGACTCTTTCCACGCGTTCACTCAATTCTGAAAGAATTTCTGCATCCTTATTCCACCAACCCTCATCGTTGAGCGCTTCAGGTAGAATATATTCAGGAAAAAAATGTTGGATCTGTTTCCGATTCAATCCGGAACGTCCAATCTTTTTCGTGAGATCAGAGTTGAATTCATAGATTCCTCCCACTTCATGGATATCCAGCCACACCTCAGGATTGAGTCCGATTGCAACACCAACCGGATTGACGGTGTCCAGGGATCGTTTCATCGCACTGCAATAGATCTGATCCAATGGTTTTTTATGTTTTTCATACTCGGCCCTGGAAAGGTGCAGGCCTTTTTGAAGAAACTCTGCGAGATGAATGCTCTGTAGACGCCCATTGTCGGTGAGTTCCGGATCTGAAACACGTTCCTGGTCACTTTTACGGATGTTGTTTCTGGATTCGGCGTGTCGTATCAGAAATAATTCCAAATCTTCTCCTCATCCATTTTTCAGTGCACTCAGTCCAAAACCTCCTGAAACCATTCGGGCTAAGATGCTTCCAGAGATAATAATAACCGTCAGCAGTAGCGTCACAGCACCTGCATGCTGCGCCATATCCTGTTCATTGTAGTTGAATAACAAACCCGTCAGGACCATGTTGGAAGGAGAAATGAGGAGGATGATGAGAGAGAGTTCACGCATGGCTGTGATGAAAGTAAGCAACATTCCTGAAACCAATCCACTGAATGATAATGGTATCACGATTCGTACCATTCGTTTGATCCATCCGATGCCTTGGACCCTCGCCGTTTCTTCGATGGACTTATCAATCTGAAGCATCGAAGCAATGCCTGTACGTGAAGTGAATGGCAGGTTCTTGACAACCGTGATCAATACTAAAATGGTAAAGGTTCCATAGAGTGCAGGAACCGGTCCCCATGAGGTTGAAAACATTCCAATGTAAATGGCGCCAAAGGCGATGGAGGGGAAGATATAGGGGGCAAAAGCTACCCCTTCCAGCCATTTTGACAGCAGGGTTCCTCGGCCTCGTACGACCGCATAGCCCACCAGCAATCCAATGATCCCATTGAAGAAGGCCGCAGACAGCCCGAGTTTAATACTGTTCCAAAGGGAACGGAGGATATTATCACTTTGAAAAACACCTGGTTCACCATAGGTTTCGTCGATGCTGCCGTCTCCTATCCAGTATTCCAAAGTAAAATTTTCCAGATGATAGTCACCTGGGACAATCAAGAGTGATTCCCACAAAAGGATCAGGAGCGGCAGAAAAACGGTAGCCGTCAGGAACAATGCCACTCCTGAGGTTGCCAGCCAACGCCAGGCGCCCAGATCGATCTCGCGTGATCGGAACCCTTTTCCCGTCAGGGTGACGAAACTTTTGCGTACCCCTAAAACCCTGCTGTTGATCCAGATGCATGTAATCGCAGTGGCAATCAGAACCAAGGCCAGGACATATGCATCACCGTTATTACTCGCATTGAGAGAAGCATAAATCTGGGTGGAGAATGTATAAAAACGAACGGGCAAACCCAGTAGTGCCGGAGTTCCAAAGGTTCCAAGGATCCTGATGAATGTGAGGACAATCGCTGAACCAAGGGCAGGCAACAGCAACGGGATGGTGATCCGCAGCATCCTTTGACGGCGATTCATTCCACAAATAGCACCAGCATCTTCCAGTTCCGAGTCGACACTTGCCAGTGCCCCTGACATGAGCAGATAGCCATAAGCGTAATAATGAAGAGAAAGGCAAACGACGATCGGGAAAAAACCATAGGAAATCCAATTGGGGGGCAGGATTCCAAAAAAATAAGTGAACATGCCTTCGGCACCACCGATGCGATCGTTTTTGAACAGGCTCAGCCAGGCCAATGCCAAGACCCAGGAAGGCATCATGTAGGGCACTACGGCCAGGGCGCCAAAAACGCCTTTATAACGGATGTTTGTTCTGACAATCAGCCACGCTAGGATCGTCCCGATGGAGACCCCAATCAGGGTCACACAAACGCCGATCGCAATACTATTGAGCAGAGGATTGATTAAAAGGGCTTTGGAAAGCGGGCCTGCAAAAACCCGTTCGTAATGAAAAAGAGTGAACTCACCGATTTCTGCCTCAGGCAGATAGGCAATGTCGTAGCTTTGGACGCTTAGAGAATCCTTGATGATTTCCATTAAGGGCGTCAACACCAGAAAACCAAGGATCACCAGACAAACAAATCCGAGGACTAAATGAGGACGGTTGATTAATTTATAAAAAAAGTAGGTCAGATGAGACTTGGACAAATCGGCGGCCTGTTTTTGAATAAAAAGCTGGGATTTTTATTGGAACAAAATACTCAGAGGTGAAGGTTTATTCCTGTTTCTTCATCAAAGAAATTCAAACTTTCAGGGTCAAAACGGATCCATAAGGGCTCATCGAGTTTCATCCTGATGAATTCAGGCTGCAATAGGGTGATTTCAGTGTTGCCGTGTTTAACTTGCAGGATCGTATTTGCACCCGTCGGCTGGACTGATTTCAGAGTGACTTTCAACCAGTCTTTCTGCTCCTGAAAAGATACGTTGATGTTTTCTGGACGAACCGCTGCGATGACCTTTTGTGAGTCTGAAGAAGGCTGTTTCTTCATGGGGAAGACAATCTCCTGGCAGTCCAGCAGAAGCTGACCGTCTTTGTCGACGATTTCACCTACAAAAAAATTATTGGGGGGATCTCCAATGAACTCAGCAACAAATATATTATTTGGATGATGGTAGATATCATAGGGAGTCCCACTTTGCATGACTAAGCCTTTGTTCATGACCACGACAATATCCGAAAGCGTCAGGGCTTCGGTCTGATCATGAGTGACATAGACCGTTGTCGCTTCCAGTTCTCGGTGAAGGCGTTTCAACTCGGCACGCATTTCAGTCCGCAGTTTGGCATCTAAGTTGGACAATGGTTCATCCATCAAAAGAATTTTTGACTGAAGGGCAATCAGGCGTGAAACCGCAACTCTTTGCTGCTGCCCTCCTGACAGTTCTGAAGGATAGCGTTTGCGGTATGGTTCCATCTGAACCATTTCCAAAGATTTCTTGAGACGTGATTCAATTTCGGTACTGCTGAGTTTTTTTTCTTTAAGAGCAAGTGTTACGTTTTGCTCGACCGTCATATGAGGCCACAAGGCATAGCTTTGAAAGATGAAACCCACGTTTCGGTTTTCAGGAGGAATAATCACCCCTTGTCGGCGTGAAAAAACGATTCTATCACCAAACTGGATTTCCCCTTCGTCGGGTTCTTCCAGTCCGGCAATAGCACGAAGCATGGTAGTTTTACCACAACCCGATGGACCAAGGATGGTCAGAAAGTCTCCAGGATTGACCGTTAGATCCAGATCCTGCACGGCCATTTCTTTGCCATACGACTTCTTGATGCCTCTTAGATTAATCTGTTCCATGGGTTGCAGCAGGCTCACATGCTCGAATGTTGAATCCAGAAATCACGGATTCTTGCACCCTGTTTCCACATAAAATCCGCATCAACATGCCATTCCTTCATTTCATCCCAGATCTCTCCACCTTCGGGTGATGGAACATCATTCCGCGGGCTTCTTGTGCCAGGGTCAAAATAAGGAGCAAGGCCCAAAAGCAAATCCGAACTGGCTCCCTTCGTGTAGGGTTTGGACAGTTTCGAGTTCTTGTTCAACTCCGTGCTTCCGAGGACAAACGCGGTAAACACTTTTGCAGCATTCGGATGGGGTGCCTGCCGGGCAATCGCAGTGAATGTGGGATAGAGCAGCTTTGCAACAGGATCAAGATCTTGAACGATGGCATTCACAAAACCCTTGGAGTCGTTGCGGGCGATATAGGTCATGTTAGCAAAGGCGAGCAATGGGTTTTTCTGACCTTTTTTTCCTGATGCCGCGGCCAATTTGGATCCTGATTTAAAGATGACAATATCATTCTTTAACATCCGTGCCCAAAATTCATATCCGGCATCCGGAACCCCATCTGAAAGTTTGATCTCCTCTCCTTTGTAACGTTTGTATGCAGCCGCCATTTCCTGAGGATGCTGAATCAGAGTCATGACCGCCATAAAGGTGGAACCTGAGGACATCGGGTTTTTCATGCCGACCCGACCTTTGAATCGGGGTTCAGTGAATTCCCAAATGTTGGTGACCGGGGAACCGTTGGTAAAGGCTTCCATATTGTAAAAAAACACCACTGCTTCATTGACTCTTATTAAAAGAGGCTCACGGTATTCTCTGGGGATACGGCTTTTGAAATGGTGTGGGACATAGTTGACCAGGAGATTCTTGTTCAACATTTCATGAATGACTTGCCCGGAATTTCCTGTTGTGACGACATCAGCATTGTAAATTCCTGCTTGCTGCTCACGTTTGGTCTTCTCAACGGATTTGGTGGACCCAAGGTCATGAACCGTTAATTTAATCCCGGGGTAGACCTTCCCAAATGATTTGACCAGTTTTTGGATACGGCCCGATGAGGTATAAACAATCACTTCTCCTTCTTCGGTGGCCTTTTTAACAATCTCATCCCAGTTTTCCTTGCTGGGTTCATAAGCTCCCAATTCTGCTTTTTTCAACCATGTCTGCATCTCAGGAGGTGGTTCAGGTTTTGCGATTGCTGAACCTAAACTCAAAAAGAAAACCACGAAAACGACAGTAAAAAAACGTCTGGATAAAAACCAAATATCATTTTTCATATCAATCTCCATCTTTGTTTTTGACGAGCAGATCTTTCTCTCAACATCACTGTGACGTCAAAAGTTTCAATACCGCTGATTTACTAACATTCCTGCTTGAGTGAAACTCCAAGCCTGGCAATATGAACCAATGGATTGAGCAGCATCACCTTTCCCCCTCATAAAGATAGAGAGGTGTGCCACATCCAACCTGACCCAAAAGATGATAACAGATTTATGCTCTTTGAAAAGCAGATGCCTGTTTTCGGTCACAATGTGTATCCTTAACCCGGATAGCATCGTGATTTCATCAACGGTCCAAGGAGTCCTTGCGGATCCATGGAAGCAGGAAGAAAGATAAGTTGTAATTCATGTGGAAAACCGATTTCGTTCAAACCGCTGTTTCGGGTGTTTTAACAATGATCAGAGGATGGAGATTGCCGGCAACACGGGTTTTAGGATGACTCGAGGAAAAGGAAATCGAAACGGAGTTCTTGTTAGAAAATGAATCTTCACCAGTCCCATAAACAAAGAATCATTTCAGAATGAATCTGAGTCTGCATTTTGACAAAGGAACGATCCTGCTGAAGGGTGTGGAAGAAGAACACGTCCAACATCTTGATGGAATTGTTTGGGATGAACGCACCAGTTGCTACCGTGCTCCTGCACTAAATTATCGTGAGCTTGTCTCTGCTTTGCTGGAGCAAAACATCTCGTATCAGGATCATGCCCGAAAATTTTCTGCAGAAAACTTTTCTCTGAAAAAAGAAATTCAACCACGTTCGTTTCAGAGTGAAGCAGCCAATGCATGGATGTCTGAAAAGCGTGGTGTGGTGACCATGCCGACAGGAGCTGGGAAAACTATATTGGCTGTAATGCTGATCGCGAAAATAGGGCGTCCGACGCTGATACATGTGCCGACTATTGATTTGATGAGACAATGGAAAGAGGTCTTGAGTGAATTTTTTGACACTCCTATTGGATTATTTGGAGGCGGCACCAATGACGTCCAGTTGATTACAGTGGCCACCTATGACTCTGCATTGTTGCACGTTCCACATCATGGGAATCTTTTTGGGCTGCTGGTTTTTGATGAATGTCACCACTTGCCGGGTGAGCAATATCAATTTACCGCACTAGGCTCCATCGCCCCTTTCCGGCTTGGATTGACTGCAACCCCGGAGCGTGCGGATAAAAAAGAAGAAGTGCTTTACGAGCTTTGTGGGCCCCTTTGCTACGAGGTCCACATTGACGAATTGAGCGGAGGCAGCTTGGCGCCCTACGAAGTGAAAACGGTCGAGGTGGAAATGCTTCACGAAGATCGTGAAAAATACGAAATGGCCCGTGAGTGCTACATCAAATTTCTAAGGAAAGCCCGTATTAATTTTGAACATCCGAATGGCTGGTCCATTTTTTTACGAAGAATCAGTGAAAGTCCGGAAGGACGTCAAGCATTCCAGGCTTATTTGCTGCAGAAAAAGCTCAGTCAGGCTTCTGGAGCAAAATTAAAACGTTTGTGGAACCTGATCCGAAAGCATCAGGGAGATCGGATACTGGTTTTCACACAAGACAACGAAATGGCCTACCGCATTGGCAGAAGATTTCTTCTGCCTGTACTGACGCATCACACCAAACTTCTGGAACGGGAGGCCTTTTTGAATGCGTTCAGAACAGGAGAGTATCCGGTTCTAATCACCTCGAAAGTATTAAACGAAGGAGTCGATGTTCCGGATGCCAATGTAGGCATCATTGTTTCGGGTAGTGGCAGTATACGTGAGCACGTCCAGCGTCTGGGACGAATTCTTCGTGCACGCCCTGGAAAGCAGGCAATGCTTTATGAACTGGTCTCCCAAAATACCGGGGAATATTTTACCAACCAACGACGCAGAAAACACCGTGCTTACGAAGGAACTGCTGCGCTATAGGACGAATCGGGGTACAATTCTGCCGAAATTCATTGACCCGAAAGCACAAAGTCTTTTGGAAATTGCAGAAGAACTGGTGGAGACTTTTTCTGCAAATGTAGGCGAAGTCCGGGAGACCCTCGAGGATTGCACCAAACAGGTCCTTGAGGGATTCCCGTCAAATGCTGTGGTGGGTAGGGGCTTAGAAAAACTATTGCTGGACCGTACCGAATTTGACACTGAACTTAACAAGGAACTGATTGAGCTCCGAGAGAAGGTATTCAGAAATTCCTCTTTACTGATTAGGCAAAATGAAGAATCCGTCATTCAGGGATTGGAGAAAGGAGATGGTGGAGATTTAGCAAGTTATCAAAGTCAGATGACCCAGGCCATGGGGATGCCTGCAGAAGAGTTGGGGGACAGACTGTATGGAGACCTGCCGCCCTTCCAACAAGTCCTGGGCTTCCGAAAAATGACCGCCGAAGGACTGCTGCACCGCTACAATTGCGCTCAGGTCCAGGGGTTGCTTCTTCGATGTGAAGGCATGACAGTGACCTTGCCTGAAAGCGGACCAGCGAAGTTGAGGCAATTGCTTAAATATTTACGTTTCAATAAATTGTTGGCAAATATCACCCAGGATCCAAAATATAATAAGACACTCGTGCTGGAGATTGACGGTCCCCTGAGCCTGTTTGTGCAAACACAGAAATACGGTTTAAATCTCGCCAGTTTTTTTGCTGCCATATTGCTTCACCCCCAATGGGAGCTTGATGCACAAGTCAGAATTCGTAAAAATCAGGTTCACAGTTTACATCTGGATCAGTCATGTGGTATACGCTCTCATTTGCGCCAGTTCCTAGCCTATGTTCCTGATGAAATTCAGATGTTCAGTCAACAAGTTTCAAACAAATTGCCTGAATGGGAACTGACTTCTTCCTCGGATTTTGTACCTCTCGTTGGAGAATCACTTTGCTTTCCGGATTATCTGTTGACGCATATTTCAGGAAAATCAGTTTCCTTGGAACTGTTCCATAAATGGCACTTGATCCCCCTCAAAAGTCGGTTGGAACAACTGGACGCACAACAAGGTTCCCCTTTGCTGATTGGCATAAACCGGAGCCTGCTCAAAGACGAACCATTGGCAAACCAAGTGGAAGCATCAACGTATTTTTCACGTTATGGTTTTTTCTTCAGGGAAGCACCAACAACCACAAAACTTCTTCCGGTGTTGGATGCCTGGATTAAAGACAAAACATCATAACTTTGTTCGTTTGATTGAAAGGAGCGCAAAAAAGGGAGCAGATTGGCAACAAAGCCGGCAACTGTAAAGGATGTGGCCAAGGTTTGGATGTGTCGCTGATGACCGTCTCAAAGTTAATCATTTTTTTCATAAACAAACATGAAGAGTGAAATGACCATAAAAGTGTGGGGTAGAAGAAATTCTGTGAATGTCCAAAAAGTTATGTGGGCTATTGGTGAAATGAATCTTGAATTTGAACGTTATGATGTCGCAGGTTCGTTTGGAGTGGATGCGAATTATCTCAAATTAAATCCATCGGGAACGGTTCCAACCATTGAAGACGGAGATCTGGTCTTATGGGAATCAAATTCTTGTGTTCGTTATTTGTCACGGGAATATGGTGCAATTACTCTTTATCCGGAGGACTCCAAATCGATTGCACTGGCTGAACAATGGATGGATTTTCAAAGCAGCAGTCTTTATCCCGTGTTTATGCCGATTTTTTTGAACAAAGTCCGGTCACCACCTGAAAAATCGAATTCGGATCAAATTGAACAAGGTCTCAAGGGGTGTTCTAAAATTTTTGAAAAACTGAATCACCATTTAACAAATAATGATTACATGGTCGGTTCAAAATTCAGTATGGGAGACATAAGCATCGGTGCAATGATGTATCGCTATTTTGAAATGGACATAGAGCGTCCTTCATTTGAATGTATTGAAAACTGGTACCAACGTTTAGTGGAACGTCCTGCCTATCAAAAAAATGTCATGATTCCATTTGGACGCAATCTTGAAGAATGGCTGCAGTTCGAAAAAAACAATGCAGGCATACAGTAATCATTGGTTAAAAAAAATGTGAGAATGAACTAAAATGTTCTGCATAAAATTGCAGTTCATTGCCTGATTGAAGAAATCAAGAATGAAGACCATTTCAGCAGATGAATTAAAAGAAAGGATCATAGCAGGCAGGGAGTTGGCCCTGATCGATGTCCGCACCACGGGTGAATTTGCAAAAGCCCACCTTCTTTTTGCGGTTTCGGTCCCGCTGGATAAGCTGGAACTCGTTTTTGATCAACTGGTGCCAAGACTTGGAACCCCGATCGTCTTCTGTGATGAAGGCAGCGGGTTGGCCGATCAGGCGGCAGAGCGGCTTTTACCGTTCGGCTACAATAATTTGGAGATTCTTCAAGGAGGCATCCAAGCCTGGAGGGAGGCAGGATATGAGATTTTTTCTGGAATCAATGTCCCGAGCAAGGCCTTTGGTGAATTCGTGGAACATGAATATTCAACTCCACATGTATCTGCAAATGAACTCAAAGCAAAAATCGATGCTGGTGAAAAGCTGGTGATACTCGACAGCAGACCCATGTCAGAATTCAATAAAATGAATATTCCTGGAGCATCCTGTTGTCCAGGAGCAGAGTTGGTCTACCGGGTTACGGATGCCAGTATTGATACGAAAACCCTGGTCGTTGTCAACTGTGCCGGCAGGACACGCAGTATCATTGGCTGCCAGTCATTGATCAACGCAGGGATCCCGAACCCTGTTGTTGCTCTTAAGGATGGAACCATGGGCTGGCATCTTGCTGGATTTGAACTTGAAAAGGGACAGGTCCGATCGGCACCCAATGTCAGTAAGACAGGACTTCAACGTTCCAAGGAAATGGCAGATGCCGTCCGCACAAAATATGGAGTCCGGCGAATTGGTCTTTCCAAACTTCAGTTGTTTCAGGATCAGTCACAGGAACGTTCACTATTCCTTCTGGATGTCCGTTCTCCAGAAGAATTCGAATCAGGACATCTACCCGGATCCCAGTCTGCACCCGGAGGTCAATTAGTTCAGGCCACTGATGAATTTGTTGGAGTACGCAATGCCCGGTTGGTTCTCATCGATGATACAGGCGTCCGTGCCGCAATGACGGCTTCCTGGTTGATCCAGATGGGATGGGACGAAGTGTATGTTCTTGAAGGAGGTTTGGAGAATGATGATCTTGAAATAGGAAAACCGCCAAGGAAGGTTTTGGGTCTGGAAGAAACGCGTTCTCCCAAACTTTCTGCAGAACAGGCAAATCAAATGATAACCGGAGGAAGTGTTTCCATTTTCGACCTTGCAGACAGTCTGGAATTCAGAGAAGGACATCTGCCTGGTGCAAAAAGGACTTCACGAAGCATTCTAGCAAAGCAGCTTGAAAATCAGACTGAAGAAAGCCAGGTCCTTCTCACCTCACCCGATGGTGCATTCGCCTCTTTGACTGCAGAAGATGTTGGTCACAAAGCTGGTAAAACTATCTCTGTTCTAGATGGAGGAGTTGAGGCCTGGCGTCTTGCAGGTTACACCTTGGAACAAGGAGATGATCTTGATGCTGGAGAACTGTCTGAGGATGTATGGTATAAACCTTATCAGAGAACGGATGCCATTGATGAGGCCATGAAAGCATACCTGACCTGGGAAGTCGCTTTGGTTGAACAAATCGAACGGGATGGCACCACAAACTTCAAACGGTTTGATTCCTCCAATGAGAAAGTCCGTGAAGAATCAAATACAAAGTGAAACGGTCCGAGTTCACGATCACACATCGTCTGGATCATTCAACCGTGCAATGTGCAATGATCGTTTTTGCTTCATTAAGATCCGTACTTGAGTAAATGAATTTTCCTTCATAAAAAATTAATGAAGGATGGCTGTCATAATTTCTAAAAACATTCTCTCCTTGTTGTTCAATTTTAAAAATCTTTCCACCAAAATATCCTTTCTTTCCAAATTCGATCACCTCTAGTTTCTGTTTGAATTGAAAATCGAATAATCGGTATTTTTTAATCCTTCCATTTTCTGCCAAAACACTGACATTCTCAATAACTTGACAGTAAAATTCATCACCAGGATTTGCTGAGATACCCGTGTATTGAAAAAAAATAAGCAGCGTCAATGAATGAAAAATAAATTTGTTTTTTAAAAACATATTTTTTATTTCACTCAAGCCTGACGTGCTAATGACTCTGAAGGAATAAGACTATGATAGATGAATCTGAGTGTTGGAACATGGACTGATAACTGTTCAGCTTCTTTCACAAGATATCCATGGATTGAATGGAGTTCAGAGGGTCGATTTGATTGAATATCACGAAATAACGAACTATTCGATTCTGGTGCCATTCCGTCAATCGTTGAAATAACCCAATTAAAATCTTCTTCTGCAATATTCACGTTTTTTGCCTGACCAATTTTGATGATTTCATGGATGAGATTGATCAGCATTTCTCTTGTTTCAGGTATCTCGCGAAAAACTCCATTCGGAGTCCTTGTTATAGTCCCGATACCACTGGTGGGTGCAAACAGCAGTATCTTCCGCCATAGTTCCTTTTTGATATCCAAGAAAGCTTCTGCATCAATTCCTGGTGTTGAATTTAATAGGTTTTCAAGATTTCGACAGTGGTCACTGATGTTATCTTGGGCCTTGGGAAATGGAGGTTCACGGAAATATTCTCCAAAACCTATATAGGTTGCTCCTGTGAAATGATTGATGACTCCAGGGGCTTCGATTTTACTGAAAATTTTGGTCAAACCTCCAAGGACGGTTTCTTTAGCAAGTGAACCTGCCAGGATATCAGAAGCATCCACTCCATTTTGAAGAGGTAAAACCCATGTTTTCGGAGTGCAATATTTTTTTATTTCATCTTTGATATCACGAAGCTGCCAGGATTTTACTGCGACTATCACCAGATCTGGATTAAAATTCGGATCACAGGTTTGTCCTGCTTCTGGATTTTCGATATGAAAATCACCTTGATGGGATTGTACAGAGAGTCCATCCTTCTGAATCGCCTGTAAATGTTCTCCCCGGGCGATAAAAAAGACCTCATGACCAGCACGGGCTAAGCATGCTCCAAAATAACCGCCAACTCCTCCCGAACCATGGATGACACATCTCATCAGCTGAAATATTTGTTGTTGTTAAACAAGGTGAAACTCAAGAATCCGCAGGGATGATTGGGTTATTTTTTTTATAGACACAAGATTATAAAACCATAAAATTCAAATATTGAAGGCATTTACTTTAAAAGGTTCTGTTTCTGGAAAGTGGAACCTCTTCAAAGCAAATGCTGGGATATTAGCGACACGACTTCTGCCGACCCTCTTGGTGTTGATTTTGATGAGGATGCACAATTGAGGAATGAAGAAATTTGATGGAGAGACATTGAAGAATCCTCTTTTATTTGAAGAATCTCGACCTAGTCTGGCAATTTTATTCATGATTACCGCAATGTTTTTGATTTCTCTGGTTGATTCCTTTTGCAAAGTATTTACCGATGAATTGCATGCCGTTCAACTGGTATGGGGTTATTTTGTTGGAATTTTTGCAGCGCTCTGTTTGTACTTTGTTTTTCGCCGATTGGGATTCAGAGCACTCGCCCATACGAACCGGATGGGCTTGCATTGGTTCAGATCAGGCTGCCTGGTAGGTTCGATCATGTCGTTATTCGTAGGATTAACCTACATGCCCATAGCAGATGCAACTGCGATAGGTTTTATGGCACCCCTTTTTATAACGATACTGTCCATCCCCCTACTCAATGAAAAAGTAGGTACTCACCGGTGGATTGCCGTGGTTGCCGGTCTTATTGGTGTCGTCATTATCATCCGGCCTGGTGGAGGGATTTGGCACTGGTCTTCAATCATGCCCTTGATAGGAGCCGTATTTTTTGCATTTTATCAAATAACAACACGTGTCATCACGAGCAATGACAGGACGCAAACAATCCTGTTCCATACAGGATTTGGCGGGGTTGTTTGGAGTTCAATCATCGTGCTATTCTTCTGGAATGAAACCCGAACAGAACACTGGATCTTATTTTTTGGCACTGGAATTTTGGGAGCATTAGCCCACCTCTGTATGGTCAGCGCATTCAGAAGGGCGCAGGCTTCTCTGATTGCACCATTCAACTACACCAAACTGATTTTTGTGGGCATCCTTGGTTTCATCATGTTCGAGGAAGTCCCGACCCTCAACACTCTAATCGGGAGCGCATTGATTGTCTTTGCAGGGCTCTTTGTATATTACCAGGAGTCCAGAACTGCAAATCCGAACAATCAAACAGGTGAATAAAATCCTGAGGGGATTAGTTTAAGAAATTCATTTGTTTATAGACCAGTTGAGAATAAAGTCCCTGATTCTTCAACAACTGATCATGGTTCCCTGATTCTTTAATGCTTCCTCCATCAAGAACAATAATTTGATCGGCATTCCGTATGGTTGAAAGCCTGTGTGCAATGATGATGGTGGTACGGTCTTCTTTGAGTTTGTCCAGAGCACCACGGACTTCACTTTCGCTTAAAGCATCCAAATGTGAAGTTGCTTCATCAAGAATCAGGATGGGTGCATCTTTCAGGAAGGCTCTTGCAATGGCAACGCGTTGTCTTTGACCGCCTGATAAACTCGTTCCCCGTTCTCCAACCATGGTATCAAAACCCTTGGGCAGGGATTCAACGAGTTCTGATAAAGAGGCCATTTCAAGGGCTTTTGCAATTTCGGAGTGACTTGCATCGGGTTTTGCAATCAGGATGTTTTCCTTCAGGGAACTATTGAAAAGGTAGGTATCTTGAGCGACCAGAGCCATTTTGGAACGGAGTTCTTCAAGACGATATTCTCTCAAATCTTCACCTGAAAGCAGGATGCTTCCCTCTGAAGGATCCCAAAAGCGCATCAACAGTTGAGCCAAGGTTGTCTTGCCTGCACCAGAAGGTCCTACCAAAGCAACCGTTTGCCCGCTTTGAATGCGGAAACTCACATGTTCCAAAACTTTTTGTGCCCTGCCTGGATAATGAAAACCAACATCGGAAAGAGACAATTCTGAGGTGGTTTTATTGGCGAATCTTTGGGGACCATCTTTGATCGTGACGGGTTCATGTTCCAATGCATAAATCCTTCGTGTTGAACCCAGCGTGTCTGCCAATTGCCTGCCGACTTGTGCAATTTCAGAAACCGGAAGAAACGCCGCCATGGCGAGGAGGGTTAAAAGCGGCAAGATGCCTGAATCCAGAGAATGGTTTCCTACCAGAAATGCTCCGGTTGAAACAACGGACAGACCACCAAGACCCGTAAAGACTTCGAGCAGGGTTTTTTGAAGGGTCAATTGTGAAAAGAACGGCAGGCGGATCAAAATATGGTTTTCTCCAAGCTGATCAAAATCATCGCGTCGATTTTTTTCCTGCTGGAAAGAGACAACCTCAGCCAGTCCTTGGATGGTATCAATCGCATGGGCCGCCAGTTCTCCTGCAGCTTCTCTTGACTTTGAACCCAGCCGATCCACATTCCTCCGCATCAAAAACGGGCTGAGTCCTACAAAAACTAAAAAAGGAATAAAAGCAAGAGCCACCCATAGATGGGTAAATGCCAGAAACAGGACGACGAGCAGAGGCACAAGAACCGAGACAAATGCCGGTGCAACCGTGTGGGCAAAGAAATATTCAACCAGTTCGACATCCTGAGTGACGATCCCCATCAAATCACCAGTTCTTCTTCGAACCAAATATGCGGGTGAAATTTGATCCAGTTTCTTGAAGACCTGAATCCTCATCTCTGCGAGCAGCCGGAACGCCATATCATGCGCCACCCATGATTCCAGCCAGTGAAGAATCCCTGAAATGGAAGCGATGATGAGCAAGGCGATCAGATAATCATCAAAAGGCGTTTGGTTCTTTAATGCCATGACGATCAATGCACTTAAAACTCCGACTCCAATGAAGGCAACCACTCTCAAGACTCCAAATACAAAAGTCATGATCAGCCTTCTTTTCCAAGGCATGATATGGCCCATCAATGCTTTAATAACCTGGATCCAATCAAGTCCTTCAGCCTTAACGATGCCTTCGGTTTCCTGAGTTAGGTGTTCATCGGAGTAGGTATTTGCAGGTCTCTCGGTTTGGCTGTTTGGTGAAACATGAACTTCAGGATTTTGATGCGAATCTTCGGTTGCTTGTTGAAACATTAATCTGGAATAGATCCCTCCTTGTTCCATTAAGGTCTGATGGGTTCCATTTTCAACGACTTTGCCCTGCTCTAAGACGAGTATTTTGTCGCAGGAAATGATGCTGGAGAGGCGATGAGCCAAAATCAGTGTCGTCTTGTCTTTCATCAATCGGGCAAGGGCTTCTTGAATGATCGCTTCATTTTCTGCATCCACTGCAGAGAGTGCTTCATCAAGAATCAGAATTTTTGAGTCACGCAGAACCGCCCTTGCAATGGCAACCCTTTGGCGCTGTCCTCCCGAAAGTTTGATGCCTTTCTCACCCACCAATGAGGCATAGGTTTCTGGAAGCGAATTGATAAAATCATGGATATTGGCTGCTTTGGCGGCTTCAACGATTTCTTCGTCCAATGCATTAGGGTTCCCAAAGCGGATATTCTCTTCAATTGTTCCATGAAAAAGGAAGGTGTCCTGACTGACGACCGAAATCTCTTTCCTGATCTGGTCCAGCCTCAAGTCCTTGAGGTCATGACCGCCTAGGAAAACCGAACCCTGGTCCGGATCATAAAATCGAAGAAGAAGTTTCACGATGGTTGTTTTTCCAGAACCACTGGCACCGACCAGTCCGACCTTTTCTCCAGGCAAAATCGAAAAATTAAGCTTCTCGTGTATTGCTTTTTGATGGCCCAAATAACCGAAGGATACCGAATCAAAAACAATCGAAGGGCTGATCGTGTTTGTATTTTCAGTCAAAGGTTTTTCATCAATCGGTGATGCTGCATCAAGGATCCGGTAAATTCCTTGAGCAGCAGATTGACCGACCATGCCTTCATGAAGGATGGAACGTAAATCACGCATGGGACGGAAAATTTCAACCCCCATCATCAGAATGATCAGGAGGGATGATAGTTCCATCTGATCACTTGCCACCCGATGGGCGCCAAGCCCTAAAGCGACTGCAGCTCCAAGAGCAATGGACGTGTCCGTAATGCCTCTTGAAAGTGAGTTGGTGGCAAGGACCCACATTGTGGAACGGAAAAGGTCTCTTGCTTTTTCGGTCAAAAATTCTGACCTCGGACGGCTTTGTCCAAAGGACTTCAGTGTCCCGAGCCCCTGTACGGCATCTAAAAACTCTGATGCAAAAACCGCATAGGCTTTTTGCCGATCTTGAGATTTTTTTAAGTCAAATTTGTGCCAGAGTGAAGGTGCCGCCAGGGCAATCATTGCAGCAATAAAGAGGGTCAATGCAACTGGCAGATCCAGAAAGGCAACAAAAGAAAAAATCAGCAAGGGGGTGATTGCAGAAATCAGGAGTTGGGGCAGATATTCGCCGAAATACGTTTCCAACTGTTCGACGCCGTCAACCATCGAAAGAACCAACTCTCCAGATCGTTGTCTTCCCGCATATCCCGGTCCCAGTTCAACAATTTTGTCATAGAGGTTTTGCCGTAAAGTTTTTTGAACCATTGCCGCCGTATGATGGGCGACCATGATTCTCCAATGCTCGAAGAGGCCTCGGAGGATGATCGAGCCTCCTGTCAGAACAATCGGAATCACCAGTCCTGAAAGGCTTTGACCCTGAAAAATCAGACCAATCAGCCAGCCGAGGAGTGCCAGTCGTGCGACTCCCAAAATGGTTGAAAAAATGCCCAGAAGGACCGTAAAAAAGATCCTGGGACGAACCCCCCTGGTAAATCTCCACAACCTGAAATCAAAATGCATCGTTTGGTTTCCGTTGCAAATAGCCGAAAAAATTGAAGCCCTTAATCTATAAAGAAATGGAAGACTAACCCAAATAAAATCGTAAACTCATGAAAAATCCCAAGTGTTCTGGAAGTTTGAAGAGGATCAGGCAGGGGCCTGCAGGCACAGGCCTCCTGATTTTTTTGCAGTGCTTCCTCGCCGCAGGTGAACTGTCTCGGGAGGATGCCCATCCCGATGGAACCATCTCCTGGCCCTAAAAATAAGCCTGCATCAGAAAGGGTTAAACTGGGCCAGGGAGGGAGGCAACCTGGATAGGGATTTTATAGATGAATAACCTGGAGACCTTTTCCGTAGACTTTTTCAACCATAGATTGGACTCAGTTAGGTATGGAAACTTCTTAACCATTGTTTTTCAAAGCTATGATCCTCCTTCAAATTGAAAAGTTTAAAATTTAAGATTATAGCTGACATTCAATCAGAAATGACTGATTGGGTTCCAAAGATATAATTGAAAAGTATGGAGAAAGTGGTCCAGCAGAATTTTTAATGAACCGCAATTAAGTTTATTCCCAGAATTTAAGTTAAAATTGTAACACTCAGAGGATTGACCGCAGATTTCGTCAAAGCCTAGACGGGGAAATAGTATCCGTTCCCAAAACATTCTAATTCGGAATATCCGATAACATGGAGTAGATGGGTTCTAAGCGAGGGTATGCTTGCTGAAAAGCAGCATATTTTTTGTTGTAGTGATGATCTAAATTATTATTTGGCAGGAATTTATCCTTCTTATCATCTTGATCTGTTTTTTTAGTTAGAAGTCCACAAGAAGCCAGCACTCCTCTTAAACCAATATTTTGTTGCTCTTTTAATAAAACAATCTCGGCTTGAAGAACATCTGAAAAGAGTTGACAGAAATTTTGAGAACGTGATGTACCTCCGGTGAGTATAAGTTGTTGTGGCATTTCTTCACATAGAGCCATCAAGCAGTGTCTAAAGGCCAAGCAAACTCCTTCCAGGACAGCCCGTCCAATGTATTTCCTATCGGATTCAGATTCCAAACCGATTAGTGCACCTCTTGCTAGTGGATCAATAAAAGGGGAACGTTCCCCTTTGAGATATGGGAGGTAAAGGAGTTTTGAAAGTGGAGCTGCAAGTGCATTGTTTATAAGTTCTTCATGTGAAGAGTACTCCATAAGATCCTTGAACCAATCGAAATTGCCTCCTGCAGTCATAAGTGGAGCAACTTGTATGAAAAAACCTGGATTAGGATGAGAAAGGGTAATCACTCCAGAATTTGGATTTGCTGGTTTTTTTTCGCTAAAAGCTACCCATCCGCTTGTCCCACAATAGGCATAGGCTTTTCCTGGATTGCCACATCCTGATCCGATTGTATTTGCTCCAGCATCTCCCGGTCCCAGGAAAACAGGGATCCCATTTTTTAAACCGAGTCTTGTTGCTTTTTCAGAAAGCAAAGGGCCAATTTCACTTCCTCCGGAAACCAGAAGAGGGAGCTTGGGCTTACAATCACTGATGCCGAGGTTTTGTAATACTTCCGAATCCAGCCATTGCCTTTCAGTAAGATGCATTAATCCAGTTGTAGAAGCTGTGGTGGTGTCTGTACAGAATTTCCCGGTCAATCTTGCAGAAATGAAATCCGCTGCGCCAAGCATGATATTAGAAGATTTTTCATATGCTTCCGGGCTGTTTTTCTTCAACCACATTAGTTTACAAAGAACACTTGATGGTCCCTGTTCATTCCCGGTTTGTTGTTGAATTTGAAGAGAATTATCAAGGTCACTTAATTCTTGCGCCTCTTCTACTGCTCTTTGATCACTATAAAGAATCACTGGTTGAAGCAGATCTCCATACTCATCTAGTAGAACAAGGTTTTGCATCTGCCCTGTCAGTCCTATGGCTCCAATGTTTTTACCACTTCCTAATTCAGAAAAAATTTCACATGCTTTTCCCCACCAGTTTTCAGCTTCCTGCTCTTCGAAACCTGAAGAAGGGGTATAAGTCTGATTGGGCCGAGAGGATTCTTTTTGGATGACTCCTTCAGAATTCATTAAAGCACCTTTTAATTCTGTAGTTCCAATATCCAAAACAAGCCACAAATCGGATGAATTGATTTTATTCATCTTTGTTTTAGTTTCTATTCTTTGTTAATGAACTAAACATCACCGCAGCAATGATGATGATTCCTGTCAGGATCTGTTGGACATATGTGTCAATGCGAAGTTGAGTCAATCCATTAGAAAGAACTCCAAGAATTAGAACTCCTATGAGTGTTCCAAAAAGATTGGGTTCTCCTTCTTCAGAAAAGGTCATTCCCACAAAAACTGCAGCAATGGCATTTAGCATCAGACCTTCACCTTGGGTTGGATTTGCTGATGAAAGACGACTAACCAGCATCAGTCCTGCAACTCCAGCACCGATACCGTTTATGGCAAAAGCCATGACCCTTAATTTTGCAACAGGGATCCCTGCGAGTCTAGAAGCCTCCTGGTTTCCCCCAACGGCATGCAATTGCCTTCCTACAACGGTTTGGCGAAGTAGAATTGCTACAAGAATCAAAACTACTATTGCAATAAGAGTGAGGTAAGGTATACGGATTTCTTCAAAAAGTGGCACGCTTCCTCTTCCAAAATCACCAACTGTCTCAGGGATACTTCGTCCAAACAGGGTTTTGCCATCACTTGTTAATAAAGCTAATCCTCCAAATAGAGTTAGAGTCCCCAATGTGGCCACAAAAGCAGATAATCTGGCAAACGTTACAAGCAGACCATTGAGTATTCCACCTGTAAGGCCGGCGAGCAGTGAAATGCCTATTGCTACTAAAATTGGATTGCCTTGCTGCATCAGAACAGCACCAATAATTCCTGTGAGACTCGCCATTGAGCCGACACTCAAATCAAAATCTCCTCCCACCATGACAACTGTCATTGTGAAAGAAACAACACAGAGGATGCTTACCTGTTGTGTTATATTCAGCCAATTACGAGCAGTCATAAATGTATCAGGACGTTGAATCCAGAAAAAAAGCACAATTAAAATAAACCCGAAAAGGGTCCCATAACGTCGGAATAATATCATAAAATTAAATGGGATTTTTATGCTGCTTTTGTGGTGGGTTGATAACAACGTTTCAACAAAATTGCTTCGGTCATTCCATCAGTTTCGACACTTTCAATTATTTTACCATCACTTAGAACAAGAATTCTGTCACATAAACTAATCATTTCAGTCCATTCAGAAGATGCCATGATGATGGTTGTTCCGGTTTCACTGGCTTCACGGATGATCTGATAAATCTCCTGCTTTGCTCCAACATCGACACCTCTTGTCGGTTCATCAAGGAGAAGTAAATCTGGTTGATTCCACAAAGCTCTCGCAAACATCACTTTTTGCTGATTACCTCCACTGAGTTGCCAAATAGGTTGGTCTACTCCTGTAGCTTTTAGATTAACTTGTTTGACAACTCGTGTTGTTTTCTGAAGAAGGAGCTTCAGATGAAAGAAGATTTTGTATATTGCTTCTTTTTTGAAAAAGGACAAAGCCGTGTTGAAAAGTACGGATTGATTCATTACCAACCCTTGAGTTCTGCGTTCCTCAGGAATATAGGAAACTTTTTTCTGCCACATGTTTGTGGTGATTGGTTTGATAGACTTTCCTGATAATTGTATTTCTCCTGAAAACAATTTATCTGCACCGATCAATGCTCTGAGTAATTCTGTTCTTCCAGATCCAATTAATCCTGCTAATCCAAGTATTTCTCCTTTTTGAGCTGAGAAGCTGATTGCTTTCAATCGTTCATTACTTAAATCCTTCACATCCAGGACTTTATCAATTTCGATTTTTGTTCGTCTTTTGGGCAGGGATTTATCAAGAATTCGACCTGTCATGGCTTCAGTAAGGTGAGCAGATGAAAGACCTTCAAGATCACATTTAAGAACAATTTCACCATCTCTAAGTACAGAAACTTTGTCAGCAAGATTGAAAATCTCATCAAGCCTATGGGAGACATAGAGGATTGACTTTCCATGTTCCTTAAGTTTTTTCAGCACTTTGAACAATCGATCCGTTTCAGTTCCATTAAGGGATGCTGTTGGTTCATCAAGCACATATAAATCGGCTTCTTTAATCCCTGGAAGTGAAACAAAGGCTCCACATAATTTCACAAGCATACGGTCGCCCACATTGAGCCTACTGAGCTTTTCTTTAGCATTAATGTCCGTAATGCCCAGTGAATCCATACTTTCCTGGGCAATACTATATGCTTTTCTCCAATCAACAAAAATCCCTGCTTTGCGTGGGATATGATGACCGAGCAAAATATTTTCGGCGACGGAAAGATGTGGAATTATTTGAAGCTCTTGATGTATGAACCTAATGCCAATCACGTTTTGATTGCGGGCATGTTCTAATTCGATTTCTTCTCCCCTAACTTTACATTTGAGAAGATTAGGTTTTTCAACTCCAGATAGTATTTTTATCAGAGTCGATTTGCCTGCCCCATTCTCTCCGAGCAAAGCATGAATAGAACCTGATTCAAGAGAAAGTGAGATGTCTTTTAAAACATCGACTTTTCCAAAAGATTTACTTAACCCGTTAAGTTCCAATAAGGAAAAATTGCGGGATTGAGAAGACATGAAATGAAAGGCGTCTTATGAAAAGACGCCTTTGGGAGGTTACTTTAAACTTCCTGCAGTAACTAATTTTGCTGAAACATAAATCTGTTTTTGGGAAACAGATCCTTGATTTAGGTATCCTTCGATGGTTTTTGCAACCGTACTGGCAATCCCCTGAAAATCTTGAGCTACGGTTGCTTTAAAATTTCCACCTGTCGCAATCCGGTCTTTGGCTTGGTCGGTTGCATCAATGCCAACAATAATGATCCCTTCATCTTGCCTGCCTGCATCAATTATAGCCTGCTCTGCTCCCAAAGCAGGATCATCCCAAGCAGCCCATACGGCTTGTATGCTTCCTTTTTTAGGATTCGCATTGAGAAAGGCTTCCATTGCATTGCGTGATCCTTCTAATGGACCTTTGTCAAAGCTTGGAGTTATTTTATCTGAAATTTTAATATCAGGTGAATTGTTAAAAATAGATTCTGCAATTGCACCACGCTTCTGAACAGGAGGGTAGGGTTCGAAGATGAACATCACTACGTTTCCCTGCCCATTGAGTTGATCAACCACATAAGTAGCCGTTTCAGCTGCCATTACATAACCATTACTTGTTATATTTGCGACTAATAAAGGGTCATTCCCTGAATCCATTCCAAAAACAGGAATACCTGCATCTTTTGCAGCTAGAAGACCTGTTTTGATCTGAGAAGGATCGACATTAATGACAATTGCATCAACTTTTTGTAATGAAACATCTTCCATTCTACTAACCAATGCTGCAACGTCACCGGATGTATCAATAACATCAACTTCCCACGATTTCCCTTTTGCCGCAGACTCAAAAGCTTCAACCATAAGTTGAGTTCCGGGTTGTGCTAGAAAAGGAGTCATCACTGCTATTGTCCTCTTTTGAGCTTGAAGAACTCCAGCAGCAAGTCCCATCAACATAAATACCGGGAAAATTTTTTTTATTACTCTATACATAGCTTTCTATAAATTAAGGATTTTCAAAAATGGAGGACTGGGGTCCTCCATTCAAAGGATAGTTGCTTCCATCCTCTGGCATAGTCAAGAGGAACTATCTGCATAAGATTTTTTTTTGAATGACTCAATATTTTCA
>Ga0208278_1000324_pt1 | contig 26672 bp, 22 predicted proteins | sample ETN01SmetaG_FD_185794 | JGI IMG/M metagenome (GOLD analysis project Ga0208278, IMG submission 185794) | Marine microbial and viral communities from oxygen minimum zone, Eastern Pacific Ocean - ETNP2014F12-01SV259 (SPAdes) (version 2) | ecosystem: Environmental > Aquatic > Marine > Oceanic ...
GTCAGAGAATACTTCCTCAAAAATAATATACAATGTAAATTTACAAAGTAAAAAATAAACTGGAAAATATATCCTGTCTAAACTTAATTGTGCTAGCTTGCCGTTGGACGAGTTAATAGATTATTTTTCACTAATATACTATAGATGGATTGCTTTACAATCAGGAGAGATTTGAGTACTGAAGAAAATACAAACTGTAATGAATCATAGCAAATAATGATTGATGCAACGCCTCTATCCTGAAAAACCTCGCGAATCAATTTCCTTGGGACCTGCTTGGCAGATATGCTTTATGCAGAAGCAGAGATGTCAGGGACCTGGCTTTTGGAACGCGAAGAAGTTGGAATCGATGAGGAATGAGATGGTATTCAGTCGTACCAACATCTTGAATGGACAGCGGAATTGACGGACAAGAATCCCTAACGACGGACATCAAACATACCAAGGTCTAAGGCGTTTGTGGTAAAACTCACCGGAGTACGGAGGGTTCTGGAAATTGGAGTCTTTACAGGTTAGAGTTAAATTCCATGGCCCTTGCTCTTCCTGAAGACGGTATCATAGTCGCTTGCGACATTAATGATGAATATACCAGTGAGGCGAGAAAATACTGGCATGCAGTTGGTGCTGGCTCAAAGATTGATCTAAAATTCGGACCCGCAATGGATATGGTTCATGAACTTTCGAGTCAGGACAACCGGGAACCTTTCGACTTTGTCTTCATAGATGCGGACAAGGGAAATTACTGAAATTACTAAGAAGGAGCACTTTCCTTGCTTCAAACCGGTGGACTTTTCCTGATCGATAACGTGCTTTGGAGTGGAAAGCTCAGCGATGAAATCAATTCTGAGGAGCACACTGTTGCCAGCAGGGAGTTCAACCGTAAATGGCATCAGGATGACCGCATCGATCTCAGCCTGTTACCGGTCGCTGACGGACTCACCCTAGCCCGCAAGCGCTGACCCGTTTTTTTCATGACACAATCTGATGTAATCATCATCGGCGGAGGGATTATCGGCCTTGCCACCGCCCATGAACTCTGCCGTCTCCACCCCCATTTGTCCCTCACCCTGCTCGAAAAAGAGGAAAAACTGGCTCAGCACCAAACAGGGCATAACTCGGGAGTGCTCCATTCCGGAATCTATTACCGTCCGGGATCGCTGAAAGCACAAAACTGTCGCGAAGGCAAACGAAGGATCGAGCAATTCTGTATGGAGGAAGGCATTTCTCATGAAATCTGCGGAAAGGTGATTGTCGCCTTGGATGAATCAGAACTACCTGCTTTGGAAACCATCTACCAGCGAGGAGTGGAAAACGGAATTCTTTGTGAAATGATCGATGCTGAAAGACTTCATGAATTGGAACCACATGTTGCTGGAATAAAGGCGATTCATGTACCCGAAGCAGGGATCGTTGATTACCGTCAGGTATGTGCGAGGATGGCAGAGAAAGTAGAGACAAAAGACGGGAATCAGATCCTGTTGGCTTCGAAAGTGGTACAAATGAACATGGCAGGAAATCGGGTTGTCGTCTCCACTTCACGGGGGGAGCATGAATCACGTTTTGTGGTCAACTGCGCAGGCCTGCATTCGGACCGGGTCACTTCACTCACAGAGACGCCAAAAGCCAAGATCATTCCCTTCCGAGGTGAATATTTCGAGGTCGTTCCGGAAGCTCATCACCTCTGCCGAAATCTGATATACCCGGTACCTGATCCGAGCTTCCCCTTCCTTGGTGTTCATTTTACACGGATGATCGAAGGCGGACTTGAATGTGGCCCGAATGCGGTGCTGGCATTCGCCCGTGAGGGTTATACCGGTTCGACTGTGAACTGGAAAGATCTTTCAGAAACCCTGAGCTATTCGGGATTCCTCAGGCTTTCTGCAAAATACTGGCGCACGGGCCTTGGAGAAATGTGGCGTTCTTTCAGTAAACGTGCTTTCGTTCGGGCCCTGCAACGTCTGGTTCCGGAAATACAGGAAGATCACCTGGAAGCCGTTCCTGCAGGGATCAGAGCTCAGGCGGTCACTCCGGAGGGCAAGCTTGTCGATGATTTTTTGATTCAAGAATCCGAACATATCATCCATGTTGGCAATGCCCCATCACCCGCAGCGACTTCCTCGCTCAACATCGGACGGCTGATTGTTGAAAAACTTGAGGCACATTTTTAACCCCACTCATGTAGTACGGAATGCTCTACCGTGTACTGCGGCCATTGTTTTTTTCTGGAGACCCAGAAAGGACCCATGAACGGGTGCTTGGAACTGTGGAACGTCTCGCTTCAGTAAAGGGCTTTGAAAGCTTTGCCCACAAACTTTACGGCTGGGAATCCCCTCTCCTGGAAACCCTACTTTGGAATCGTGTGCTTCCCAATCCTGTTGGGCTAGCTGCCGGTTTTGATAAAAACGGAAGGATCATCGATCCTCTCTTCAGCCTCGGATTCGGCCTAGTCGAGGTGGGCACGATGACTCCTCGCCCCCAGCCGGGGAATGAACGTCCCAGGCTTTTTCGCCTGCTTGAGGACAAGGCCCTGATCAACCGACTCGGGTTCAATAACGAAGGGTTGGAGTGTCTGATTGAAAAACTTCAAAAAAGAATAAGTCGAGGGATACTTGGTGTCAATCTGGGGAAAAATAAGGATACACCTCTCGAGGATGCAGTTGAGGATTACCTGAAAGGACTGGCAGGAACGCATCCTTGGGCGGATTATTTCTGTGTCAATGTCAGTTCTCCAAATACCGAAGATTTGAGACGCCTGCAGGAAGGAGATCAACTGAGCGGGCTGTTGGATCGGGTCTGCCGTCAAAGAGAATTTTTGGACAGCAAAACTGGAAAAAAGACTCCGTTGCTGATCAAAATCGCGCCGGATTGGAAAGATGATGCTCTTGAACAAAGCATCGAACGCCTCAAACCTTTCCCTCTGGATGGTATCATTTCCACCAACACCACACTTTCAAGAAGCGGGTTGAACAACCCCTTAAGTCGTGAATCCGGAGGATTGAGCGGAAAACCGCTGTTGGAGTCCAGCAACCGGATTGTCCGAACAATTTACCGAGAACTTGGTACAAGGATGCCGATCCTGGGTGTGGGAGGAATTTTCACTGCCGAGGATGCGTATCAAAAAATCAAAGCGGGAGCGAGCGCAGTACAAATCTACACCGGGCTGGTTTATGAAGGGCCGGGACTCGTGATGCGCATTAAAAAGGGACTGGCCAGGTTACTCAAAGAGGAAGGACTGCCAAACATAACTGCCGCAATTGGGATCGAAGCCAATCAATCGAGTCAGTCCTGACGTCGGTCTCGGATCACCTCGAGCATTTCCTCGACCGTGCCAACTTTTTTTCTAGGGCGACCTTCCGCTTCCCCGGCCTTGGTCTCATAATCCTCCAAAAGTTTCCAGTCGCTGAAGGAAACGACCTCGGCTCCCTTATTTTGAAGTAGTTTCAGGATGTCCGGGACTTCACCCTTTTCCAGAGGCTCTGATTCCGAGGCATTGAGGGTGGCAAGCATGCGGTTCACGCTTTCGATGGCATCGGGTTTATTGGTTCCAACAACCCCACTGGGCCCACGTTTGATCCATCCCGCGGCAAATTCTTTTGGGCAGCGTTTTCCGTTTTCCAAAATCTGACCTGCCTCATTGGGAATCGTTCCTGAAGTATCGTCAAAGGGCACATCAGGCAGAGGTTCACCACGGTAACCCACCGAACGAAAAATCAATCCGGTCTGCAATTCGAAGGTCTGATCTGTCGCTTCGGCACCCATAGACCCATCAGGTTTTTCTAGCAGCCGGTTCCTTCTCAATTTGATGCCGGTTACCCTTCCGTCCTTTCCAAGGATCTCCACCGGAGAGGCAAGAAATAGAAGATGGAGTCTCTTTTTCATTCCGCGTGGTGGGGTTTCGAGTATTCCCTGCAAGAGCTCGATGTTCTTGCGCGTGTCCTTCCCGGCCTCTTCCTGAAGAAACTTTTTGCTGGAGGCATCAAGGTTCAGTGCATCTGCTTCTAACTCCACTTCGGTGTCAGGCAGATGCATCAGTTCCCTGGCTTCGACGGGGGTGAACGCGGCCTGGACGGGTCCCCGACGTCCGATGACCCAGATATCACGGACCCTGCTTGAATCCAATGCCAAAAAAGCTTGATCAGAAATATCCGTCTGTCTCAATTCCTCCATACGGTGGGAGAGGATCCGGGCCACATCGATGGCAACGTTGCCCATTCCGATGATCACCGCCTGTTCTGAATTCAGGTTGAAACGTTTTTCGCGGTAATCGGGATGAGAATTGTACCAGCCCACGAACTCGGTCGCCGAATGGCTTCCTTCCAGGCCTTCTCCAGGGATACCAAGCCTGCGATCACTTCGGCTTCCAACCGTGTAGAGCACTGCGTCGTAATGTTCGAGCATCTCTTTGCGTGTCAGGTCCCTCCCGAATTCAATGTTTCCAAAAAAACGGAAATGATCCTGGCTCGCGATCCGGTCGAAGATCTTGCAGACGTTCTTGATTTTCTGATGGTCTGGGGCCACTCCTCCGCGCACCAATCCGTATGGAGTGGGCAGGCGGTCAAAAAGATCAACCTTGACTGGGATCTCCTGCTGTTTCAGAAGTTCACCCACAGCGTAAAACCCTGCTGGCCCGGCACCTATAACAGCCAACCTCCAGTGGGGGGGATTGGAACACGACAAATCAGGCTGTGTCATCTTTCCTAACCGGCTGATAATTTACGTAGCAATTCACCACCACCCTGTTCAAGTAGGGCACGTGCAACCCTGACTCCCAGTTGTTCCGCATTCTGACGAGGAGCATATTCTTCCCCTCGAATGATTTCGGTTCCATCCGTATCCGCAATTAATGCCCGAAGATGGAGCATTTCATTTTCAATCATACACAACCCAGCAAGAGGGACCTGACAGTTCCCCTCAAGTTTTTCGAGGACCTTCCTTTCTGCAATGATACAATCCCTGCTAGAATCATCATTCAAGAAATGAAGCTTTTTCAGGGTATTAACGTCATCCTTTCGGATTTCGATGGCCAACACGCCCTGGCCTATTGCAGGAAGCATCTGTTCTGGTAAAAGTTCCTGGTCGATACGATGTTCCAGTTCCAGTCTTCGCAATCCAGCTACCGCCAGAACAGCAGCATCCACTTTACCAGAATCCAGTTTCTGAAGTCTTGTAGGAACATTTCCACGTAAGGAAGTTACTTTTAGATCGGGCCGTATGTTTTTGAGCTGGGCAGCGCGCCTGAGGGAACTGGTGCCTATCATGGAACCGGGAGGAAGATCCTCGAGTTTCATATTCTTTTCACGGAAGACAATGGCATCATGAGGATTTTCACGACTCAAGATGGTGGAAAGCTCCAGTCCGTCAGGCAATAAGGCAGGTACATCCTTGAGGCTATGGACGGCAAGATCAGCTTGGTTTTCCAGTAGAGCACTTTCAAGTTCCTTGACAAAAAGCCCTTTACCACCTGCTTCCGCCAGAGGACGATCAAGAATCAGGTCCCCTTTGGTTTTGAGCACAACCAATTCAACACGGAGTCCTGGATGCTGTTGCAGAAGCCTATCACGGACGTGTTCCGCCTGCCAGAGTGCAAGCTTGCTGCCTCGTGTGGCAATCCTCAGCAACGAACCTGACACTTTAGAACCAGATGACGTAGAACCCACTCATCACTTCTTGAGCAACTTGAGGGCAGGTTGGGAAATGCTTTCCTGTTTTGAGTGATTGGGGTCCAAATCAAAAAGTTCGGAAAGGGTTTCCAGATAGAGGTGCAGATCCTCACGTCCACTCAGATGCTTGAGGCGGGTGGAGGGTTTGTGCAGGAGTTTATTGGTTAACACTCTGGCCATTTTTTCGACCTCGGCTTGCTGTTTTTCTGATAGAGATCCAAGCCGCCCCAAGGTTTTTTGCAGCTCTAATTCCACCGTTTCACTGAAAGATTCCCGGAGGTTTTTGACCAATGGGATAACGGACTGGGTTTCGAACCACTGCATCACCTTTTCCTGTTCTTCAAGGATGATTTTTTCTGCAAGGTTTGACTGTTCTTTTCGCTCCTCACGATTTTGCTCCACCACCCCCTGGAGATCGTCGATGTCGTAGCAGTAAACTCCGGAAAGGTCATTTACTGAAGGATCGATGTCCCTTGGAACAGCGATATCGATAAAAAACATCGCTCGACCCCGTCGTTTACGAAGGCTTGCGCGAACTCGATCTGGAGTGAGGATGGGTTCACGGGCTCCCGTGGAACTGATTACGATGTCTGCATCAGGAAGTTCGCTGTAGAGTTTTTCAAAAGGGAAAACACTGGCCTGGAACTGTTCAGCTAATTTCGCGGCATTGGAGAAGGTACGGTTAGTAACTTTCAGTTGATGGATGCCGGTTCGGAGGAGATGAAGGATTGCGAGTTCTGCCATCTCCCCTGCTCCAATCACGAGTACTTTTTGCTGGCGGATGTCTTCGAAAATACGTTTTGCCAGTTCTACAGCGGCATAACTGATGGAAACCGCATTGTCTCCAATGGAGGTTTCGGTGCGGACCCTTTTGGCAACCGAAAAGGCGCGGGTGAACATTGCATAAAGAAAACGCCCTGTTAATCGGTTCTCATGAAAACGTCCGAAGGCCTCTTTCAACTGACCTAGAATCTGCGGCTCTCCCACCACCATTGAATCCAAGCTTGAGGCAACCCGGAAAAGGTGATGCAGAGCTTTTTCTTCACGAAGCAGGTAATGGCTTTCGAGCAATTCTGGAATTCCCCAATAGTTCTGTAGCACTTCCAGAAGTTCTTCCTCTGGACGTTCCATATTGTAGAGAAACAACTCCGTGCGGTTACAGGTGCTTAATAAGACACTTTCCTGAATTCCACAGCTGGCTTTGATATGATGAACCAGTTCAAGCTGTTCATTCTCAGTCAAGGAAATCCTATCCCGTACTTCAAGAGGGGTACTGCGGAAATTCCAGCCCAGAAGCGTGAAGTTCATCTTATTGAGTGGAGTATCAGAGAAGGGGGCCCTTGATATTTGCTTGGACAAGCAACTTTGAATCCATTAATTTTTTGAAGTAAACCATTTATAATTTATACCTTTTTAACCTTTTAACAAGTCCCTAATCCTGAAGTGCTTTCCTTCTTCTCACGCTGGATAACGGCCAATGACCTAACCGTGCTTCGGATCCTGCTGGTTCCAGTGATCTTTATCGTGGTTCTCATCTGGAAAAATAACCCCTGGATCCTCTTTGGAATTTGGTTTGTTTATTTTTTTGCCTGCCTCACCGATTATTGGGATGGGGTACTGGCACGCTATCAGAACAAAAGCACCAAACTGGGCATGTTGCTCGACCCGATTGCCGACAAAATCCTGATCATGTCCTTGCTAATTGTTCTAGTAGGACTGAGCCGTGCGCCTGATTATCTTGTGGCGATTCTGATCACCCGTGAATTTGCCATCACCGGACTCCGGGCCGTTGCTGCGGCTGAGGGACGTGTGATTGCAGCCAGCACCGGAGGGAAATACAAAACTATCAGTCAGATGCTTGCAGTAGGATTCCTGATCATCCATTACCCGACTCTTGGCATACCGACCCATGAAACCGGGATAGTACTCCTGTGGCTGGCGACTGGAATTTCGATTTGGAGCGGTTTCCATTACTTCCGAGCTTATTATTCGACCCTGCCCGATCCATCTTCGGAGTCGACAAACTCCGCTGGACAATGAAGCATGACCTGTTAATTTGTTAAGTCCCTCAGACAGCATCCAAGTCTTCAACCCTTCCTTATTTCAAGTATTCTATGACAACCATCCTCTGTGTAAGAAAAGAGCAGCAAGTGGTCATGGCCGGAGACGGCCAGGTATCCATGTCCAATACGATCATGAAACCGTCTGCACGCAAGATTAGAAGAACCTACAACGACAAAGTGATTGCAGGTTTTGCCGGATCTACAGCGGATGCATTCACCCTGTTTGAAAAATTCGACGAAAAGCTGGAGCAGTACAACGGCAAACTGGTTCGATCTGCAGTTGAATTGGCAAAAGAATGGCGAACGGACAAGATGCTGCGAAACCTCGAAGCACTACTAGCCGTTTCGAATGAAGAGGCTTCGTTGATTGTTTCAGGAAATGGAGATGTCATTGAACCGGACGACGGATTGATTGGAATCGGATCCGGAGGGATGTATGCCCTCGCTGCTGCCAGGGCACTGATGGACTCCAAACTTAGTGCGATGGAGATTGCCGAAAAATCGATGAAGATTGCAGCAGAAATCTGCATCTATACCAATGATCAGATCACCTTCGAAGAACTGAGCTTTAAGCCAACTGAATGAACATGGAAGAATTCGCAAAAGAAACCAATCAGACTCCAAAGGAGATCGTCTCTTCCCTGGACCGTTACATCGTTGGTCAGCATGAAGCCAAAAAAGCTGTTGCTATCGCACTTCGGAACCGCTGGAGGAGGCTGCAATTGGGAGATGACCTTCGTGATGAAATCTTGCCCAAGAACATCATCATGATTGGTCCAACAGGAGTCGGTAAAACGGAGATCGCACGCCGCATCGCACGCCTCGTGAGTGCTCCTTTCATCAAAGTTGAGGCCTCTAAATTCACTGAAGTCGGATACGTTGGCCGGGATGTGGAATCCATCATCCGTGATTTGGCCGATTATTCGGTGAACATGGTGCGCCAGGAACTGATGGCACGTAAACAGGAACAGGCTGAGGCGATGGTGGAAGAAAGGTTGCTTGATTTACTGCTGCCCCCGGTCAACAAAGAGGATTCGGAAGAACCTCAGCAAACCAATCCGACCCGTGAAAAATTCCGTGAGAAACTGCGTTCAGGAGTGCTCGAAGATAAGATGGTGGAGCTCAAAGTTGCAGAAAAGGCCTCCGGACCGGTGATGGAACTGATGCCGATTTCAATGAATGACAACATGGACATGAATATCCGTGACATGCTCTCGAACATGATGCCCAAAAAGCAGAAACAGCGTCGTGTTTCCATTGCCGATGCACGGGGCATTTTGCAGCAGGAGGAGGTAGGCAAGCTGATCGACATGGAAGAAGTAACCCGTGAGGCGGTTAACCGAGTAGAACAGAACGGCATCGTTTTTTTGGACGAAGTGGACAAGATCGCATCACGCCGAGGCCAGCATGGACCTGATGTTTCAAGAGAAGGGGTTCAGCGTGACCTTCTGCCGATCGTAGAAGGATCGACGGTCAACACCAAATACGGGGCGATCCGTACCGAGCATATCCTCTTCATCGCCGCGGGTGCTTTTCACCTTTCCAAGCCCTCGGACATGATTCCTGAAATGCAGGGTCGTTTCCCGATTCGAGTTGAACTGGAGTCTCTGTCTCAAGAGGATTTTGTGCGAATCCTCACAGAACCGAAAAACGCATTGATCGTCCAGTACACCGAGTTGCTGAAAACAGAGAAGGTGACCATTGAATTTACCGAGGAAGCGGTTCAGGAAATCGCCAATGTCTCCTGTAAGATCAACGAGGACTCGGAAAACATCGGCGCACGCAGGCTACACACGGTCATGGAGCAACTTCTTGAAGAAGTGAGTTTCGAAGCTCCAGAACTTGAGGGGCAGACGGTCACCATCACCCCGGAATACATTCACGGCCGACTTTCCAATCTGATGAAAAACCAGGATTTGAGTCGCTACATTCTCTGACTTGATGGACTATCCAACCCTGCTTCGACAGCTTGAAGGGCAGCTCAAATTCCTGAATGATCGTGGAACCCGTTTCCTCGGCCTGGAAAAGCTACCAGAAGAAGAGCTTGCTGAAATACAAGAAGGGCTTGTCAGGATTGTTCCGAGGATCCAGGCAAAAACAACGGTCCGAAAAAATGAGAGGCAAAAACCGACTCAAATGATTCGGCAGTTTTTGGACGATCAGCAGCGTTCCAGTTTTATTTCTAAAAAAACGCAGACCACTGGAAAAGTTAGGAATGATTCACAAAATGTTGAAATTTCCATGAAGCCATCGATGAATCAGTCGGAGCTTGATGTATCAGACCAAAACTCTGCCATGGACACAGGACCTGAAGCGAATAACCTTGAGGAACTGAGGGAACTCAACAAAGGGTGCATGCGCTGTCCTTTGGGTTCAGACCGGAATAAGCTGGTATTCGGACACGGCAACCCCAAAACACCTTTGATGTTCATTGGAGAAGGGCCAGGTGCAGATGAAGACGAACAAGGGGAACCTTTTGTCGGGCGAGCAGGAAAATTACTAACCAAGATGATTCACAGCATCGGTATCGATCGTGAGGATGTCTACATCACCAATGTGGTCAAATGCCGTCCTCCCGGAAATCGGAATCCGGAACCCCTGGAAGTTTCTTCCTGCATGAGCATTCTGGAAGGCCAATTGAAATTGGTTTCTCCCAAACTCATCGTCACTCTGGGAAACGTTCCGACCCGTGCCCTGCTTCCAGATATTCAAGGAATCACCAAGGTTCGAGGCAAACCTGTCCAATTTAAAAATTGGACACTGTTGCCAACGTTTCACCCTTCTTATCTTCTCCGCAACCGGACGGCGATGTCGTTGGCCTGGAAGGACTTCAGGATGATTGCCTCGATGGCATTCGGTTCAGAAGGTTGAGCTTAGGTCAACAATCCTGATCCACTTCAACTTCAACTGACCCATGGACCTGCAACCCGTTAAGGGCACGCGTGATTTTTTCCCGGAGCAGATGCGTGAACGCAACTGGCTTTTCGATGTCTGGCGAAAAATTTCGCTGCAGGCAGGATTCGAGGAATACGACACCTGTGTCCTTGAACACGAGGAGCTTTATATCCGCAAGGCGGGTGATGAAATTAGTCAGCAGCTATACAGTTTTGAGGATAAAGGCGGGCGCAGGCTCAGCCTGAGGCCTGAGATGACTCCTTCCTTGGCAAGGATGATCCTTCAGCACCAGCGTTCTCTGCCGATGCCGGTGCGGTGGTTTTCCATCCCCCAATGCTTCCGTTATGAACGGATGACCAAGGGGCGTCGAAGAGAACATTTTCAATGGAACGCTGACATCATCGGACAGCCTGGGGTGACGGCAGAGGCTGAAATCCTGCTTCTGTTGATCAGTGCCTGCCGAGAAATGGGATTGACCGATTCAGAATTCCGGATTTTTCTGAACGACCGCAGAATCCTGAACAGCATTCTGGAAAAAATCCAGGTCCCCGAACACCTCCATGACGCGGTGCTTGTGGTCATGGACAAGCGCGACAAAGTATCACCCGAGAACTTTTCGCGAATGCTGGTTGAAACAGGGATGAATGCTTCTCAGGTGGAGCAGTTGAAAGATCATCTCGAGATGCCAGAACTCGAATCACTTTCTATGGCACTTCCTGGATGTGAGGGTATAAATGCTCTTCAAGAACTGATGGGACTGCTTGAAATTGCAGGATTCCGAAATTTTGTCCAATTTGACGTGACCATCGTCCGTGGACTCTCCTATTACACAGGGCCGGTTTTCGAGATGAATCATCCTGAAAAATCTCACCGTGCCATTTGTGGAGGAGGACGCTATGACTCCCTGCTTTCCACCTACGGCGGAGAAGTCATTCCCGCTGTAGGATTCGGATTTGGTGACGTGGTCATCCTCGATGTGCTCCAGGAACATGGACGAAGTCCTGACCTGAACAGAAAACTCGATTTCACCATCATCCCCTTCGAAGCGGCTCAGGTGGGAACAGCACTCAAATTGGCTGGAGATTTGCGGGCCCAAGGTTGGAGTGTGGAATGCAATTTCGGACTGAAAAAAATGAAAAAGGCGATGCAACAGGCATCAGAATCGGGAGCTGAACGGGCCTTACTTTTGTTTCCGGAGGAAATGGAACGCAACGAGGTGGTGGTCCGGGACATGAAACTCAGAGAGCAGACCAACATACAGCTCGAACAACTGCTTCAAACTCCTGCAGGCGGACTTATCCGCGAGTGATGATGCTTCGCTCTTCCGGATTGATACCCACTTTTTCCAGTATGCTGGTGCTTCTGGCATTGGATCAGCTTTCCAAAATCTGGGTCCGTGAAAACATCCCACTTTATGAAATGACCCCGCTGGTTCCCAATTTTCTGGACCTGACCCATGTTCAGAACCGTGGTGTGAGTTTCAGTTTCCTGGCAGACCTTTCGGACCCCATCCGGATCCCCCTGCTGGTTGGAGTTTCATTGGTGGCTGTTGTCGGTATGCTTTATTACCTGATCCGTTATCGTCAGAAACTGGATCTCTACACGCGCCTTGGGCTGTCATTTATCATCCCTGGTGCTGTCGGCAATCTCATCGACAGAGCCTGGTTTGGGCAGGTCACCGATTTCATTCATTTTCGTTGGTATGATTTTAGTTTTTTCATTAACAACATCGCTGATTGTTTGATCAGCATTGGCGTTGTAGGATTTTTCATTACCCTCATCCGGGAACATATGCACAGCAGACAAGAAGAAACCGACAGTCCAAATAGTCCCTAATAAACTTGCATCCCTCCAACTTTTTAAGTATCTTTTTATGCCCAGTAGGGCGATTAGCTCAGCTGGGAGAGCGGCGGCCTTACAAGCCGTAGGTCACAAGTTCGATCCTTGTATCGCCCACCAATTCCCAGTGTGGGGTCGTAGTTGAGTTTGGTTACAACACTGGCCTGTCACGCCAGAGGCCGCGGGTTCGAGCCCCGTCGACCCCGCCACTCCAAAGAGTGGCACCCACCCTTAAAGTCATATAAATCCCCGTAAAGTGAGTACAGGCTCAGATTTCGGTTTCAAGGAGCCCATTGGGGTTATTCGATCCCTGCTTGTTTCCGTGATCATTTGTTGATTTAGCACAAGGTTTTGGGTTTTAGACCGACAACCGTTCTTTTTCTGCTTTTGAAATCGGGCTCCACGTTGTGAATTGATTCGGTGTCACTTCATCCAACTGGACTGAATCCAGAATCTTCATGCAGAAAAGATCCAGCAATTGTTTGAGCAGATTCCTAAGATAATTCTTGAACTTGAGGAAGGTACAAGATTTCTCAGCCGGAGTGATTGCCTAGAAGAGTAAATGCAGGTGGAACAAATCATGTTGATAAACTAACATTCAATTTTGATCCATTAAATGGGGGTAGGTCAGAAGATGATGAAGAAACCCGATCGTCAAGAACCGGTCCAATCGGAAAGCGAAAGTAATCAATCTCACCTCCGAAGTGACTGGGCCGAACGCACGCACGATTCTGTTACCAGGGGCTTGTTGGCAGAGGATACCCGTTATTTCATGCATCAGTCAGTCTCAACGCCCTGTCTGTCTGTCATTACCAAAGCCGAAGGCGCCTACATCGAAGATGCAAAGGGCCGCCGCTATTTGGATTTTCACGGAAATAACGTGCATCATATCGGCTATGGGCACTCCAAACTAAAGGCTGCCATCACACGGCAAATGGACACCTTGCCTTTTGCACCACGTCGCTTCGCTTGCCAACCAGCCCTGTCTTTGGCGAAAAAGCTCGCCGATATCGCGCCCGGAGATCTCGCTAAAGTTTTGTTCACGACCGGCGGTTCGGATGCTGTTGAAGTCGCACTGAAAATCGCGCGAGCGGCTACGGGTCGTTACAAGACCATCTCTTTCTGGGACGCCTTCCACGGTGCCGGTTTTGGTGCTGTGTCCATCGGCGGTGAGCAGATGTTTCGCTCTCACATCACTGGGCCCCTACTCCCCGGCACCGAGCACATTGCACCTTTTGCCTGTTACCGCTGTCCCTACGGTTATCCTGATCGCGACGGAAAACCACAACTCGAACTGTGCAAAATGACCTGCGCCCGTTTTGTCCGATACGTGTTGGAAAAAGAAGGTGATGTCGCAGCTGTCATCGCTGAGCCACTGAGGGCGGTTCCCTATATTCCCCCTCCGGGTTTCTGGCAAGAAGTACGACAGGCTTGCGACGAATATGGGGCATTACTGATCTTCGATGAAATACCCACCGGGTTGGGCAAGACGGGCCGGATGTTTGCCTGTGATCACGAAAATGTTGTGCCCGACATTCTGGTGTTGGGTAAAGCACTGGGGGGAGGGATTCTCCCGATTGCTGCGGTCCTTGCTAAAAATGAACTGGATGTTGCCAACGATTATGCGATTGGACACTACACCCATGAAAAAAACCCTGTCACTTCACAAGCTGCATTGACGACCATAAATATTATCGAAGAAGAAAACCTGGTTGAGAATGCTGCAAAGATTGGTGACTATGCGTTACAGTGCCTTAACCAACTTAAGGCCGTGCATCCTAGCATCGGTGATGTCCGAGGCCGGGGCTTTCTGATTGGGGTCGAACTTGTGTTGGATCGTGAAAGCAAAAGAGCCGGCAACGATCTCGCAGAAGACGTATTTTACCGCTGCCTGGATAAGGGTTTGTCTTTTAAAATTACTATGGGCAACGTGCTAACACTTTCGCCTCCGTTGAACCTGACCCGCGTGCAGATGGACGCCGCACTGGAAGCAATCGATACCAGCCTTGGCGAAGCCGAAAAGGCTCTTGGCCTTTCATGACATACAACTCAGACATTCTTTATGGCCTTGCGTGTACTGGATATACTGAATTCAGAAAAGAAAATTCTGTGCTACAGTGAGCAGTCAGCTTAAGGAAGGTCGGGGAAGCAGGGAAAGAGGGTAATCGAGGGGACAATCAATCTGGAATTGAAACTTCAATAATCATTTATAATTTCTTCTCATCTAGAGCCAGATGTCCCAACCACGTTCAAATCCATCAGGACGTACAATTCCTCTTAAAATAATTTCCTCAAAACGCGTATCGTCTGACCCCGAATCTTTTCTCGAACTATTAAGAATCCTGCTTTTGCAGGTTTTCCCATATTTCCTGGTTCAGAGAGAATAAATCAGGTGCACAACCTGGATCACCTCGCATATGGCGATGATGCTCAAGGTCACGGGGACAATCGATTTTGGGAGTTTGCGAAACAGGTACACCACACCTGCTATCACAACTAGGGTCAACAGACTGACCGGCCATTGTTCCAGCCAGGGTTCCAGAATGGCTTCAAAATCCAGATACATCACTTCAATTGGGTCTTGGGTTCAACAAAGAATGGTTGATTCTTGACCATCCTCGGAGATTTTCAAGTTCATTCCAAATTTAAATCACAAGAATCTGGAAGGAACAAAATCAGAAAATGTAGATGAGAATATAATGTAGAGGAACTGGGAAACAAGAACGAGAGGGGCAGAACTTAACTATAAAATGGTTGACTCAGACGTTCAGTTGAGGATCGATGCTGCCAGTCTGTGAAGCTCGACGCGTAGGCCGAGTTTACTGGAAGGCATCACCTGGGTGAAAAACATGGTGTTAGAATCGGAAACAGGGTCGATCCAGAAAACCGTGTTGGCCACCCCACCCCATCCGAATTCTCCCTGGTTTGACTGCCAGCCCAAGCGTTTGGAGTCTTGAGCGATCCATACGCCCAGGCCCATACCCAGGCCTTCGAAGGGCATCCATTCACGAAAACCTTCTGGGCCTTCCGGAAGCATCGAGGCGATGTCTGCTGTTAACTGGTTGCTTGCCATCCGACGGACCAGATCTGGAGTTGTTACAGGGTTTTCCTCCCCCTTGAAGGCTTTTCGCAGCATATTGCTGAACTTCATCCAGTCCGAAGGTGTGGAAAAAAGTCCTGCCCCACCCCAGTGGTTGGGAAAACTTTTTGGAAGGACCGAATCTACTCCAGGAGAAGGCCCAGGAAAAGGATCCTCAATTTTGGAGTAGCCTCCTCCATCCCTGGCAAAATAGAGATGTGCGTGATTGGGGATCTGGGAATCCTGAAGAGCAAAGGAGGTATTCTTCATTTCCAGGGGTTCAAAAATCAATTCCTCCATCAAAAGGCCCAAGGGTTTTTCTGCTGCACGCATCAGTACCATTCCCAAAACATCAATTCCCAATCCATAACGCCATGCACTTCCAGGTGGAAAGGCCAATGGAAGTTCCTGGAGGGTGGACAGCAATTCATTGAGGCTGGGTTTCTTTCCAAGTCGTGTATCCAAGGCCTGATCCAGAAAAGATCCTCCGGCTGCGTTATAACTGTACCCGGAGGTGTGGGTCATCAACTGGCTTAAAGTCGGACCAGTTTCCAATAAATCACACTCTTCCAGGGATGCTTCCGGTTTCCTCAATGCTTTTGGTTTTGCCAGTTCCGGGATCCAGGTTTCTACCGGTTCTTCCAAATCAATCAAACCCTGTTCTTCCAGTAGCAATGCAGTGAGAACGGTCACGGGTTTGGTCATCGAATAAACCCTGAGAACCGATTCAGGCTCCGCAGGGAGATTGTTTTCCGGCTGGGTCATCCCATACCAACGCCAATAAACCAACTGATCTCCTTTTTGCAAAACCGTCATTGCAAAAGGGAGGACCCCTTGATCCACAAGGCGGGTCATCCAGAGGTCGAGTTGTTCCAAACGGGTGGATGGAACCAAACCCTTTTGTTCCTGGGGATGAATATTTATGTTCAAGGAATTTTGGCGGGATTAAAGTAATGGACGGAACACCGGGAAAAACATGGGTTGTTGCTGGATGCAAATTTTATTGAATCAATTGAACAAATGGTGTCATTCAATCGGTCTGCATCTTTTTAAGCTCATCATCAGATGCGGAGCAGAGTTCTCTGATTGTGTCCTGCTGACTGTCGTATTCAACCCTGCAAAAAAGCTCCTCACTACCGCGATGAAGCCGATAGAGGACTATTTGTACATCCCTCTTCAGCATCTGGTAAGGCTTTTTCCCTGGTCTTGTTTCGATATAGTTTTCTTTTTTCTCCAATTTCCAGCCTTGTTGTTTCAGTTGAAACACCGATGACACAGGACCAGGATCAACTGCGCTCAAAAAAGCAGGCATCCCTGAAGCAAGGAAAATCAAAAGAAGGAGAACTCGCATGAATAATGACAAAATTAAACGAATGGTAAGCAAGAAATCAACTCGTGCTAGAGAAGGGATCGTAATTTCTCTCCTTGACGTATACCTACATGAAAAATGAATTCTTATGAAAGATGTAAACAAATTCTACAGTAACTGCATCAATACCGAGCTTCTAAGGGACTGTTGATCGTTCCTGCGATTTGGAAAGCATACCAAGTTTTTTTGAATTTCAGTTGATCACTTTAGATTGATCAGTCTTAAGTCTGGATATTGCTATTTTTTGTTCCCCACCTTCTGTTCAAGAGTTTCCAGTTCTTTTTTCAAGTCGATCACCAGTCTCTTGTAGGATTCTTTCTCCTTGGATTCAGAAGTAGAAAGTTCCCCGTAAAAAGGAATCTCGACTTTGAGTTCCTTGATTCTGTTTAAATCTCTTTTGGTCGGCATTACAAATTTAGTTGAAGACTGATTGAGGTCAATATCCGTTAATTTGAAAGGTCCCAATCTTAGTGCAGTAAACTCCCAAATGAAAAACTGGGATAAAAATTGGACTCTCTTTAGGACTACTATAAAACAAAAAGGATAGAATCGAAAATCATTATCACTCAAACTTGAAATCCAACTGTGCATCGGAGTCTTCATTCCTCAAAATGAGGTCTGATGAACCTAAAGAGACTCAGAACTGCCCCCTTTAAGTGGTCCAAGTTGAATGTTAGTTTATCATACTAATTTCATCGAATTGCAACAATGATTCAGGAGCATGAGGATTCCAATTCAAAGAAGTGTGAGGCCTCACCGTATTGTATTGGACTCGCCATTGTTCTATGAGATTCTCCGCCTCCTTAAGTGTATAAAATATTTCTCCATTTAGAAATTCGCCTCTAAGTTGTGCATTAAAGCTTTCACAATATCCATTTTCACACGGACTGCCTGGTTCGATATAAGCAGTTTTAGCTTCTACTGCTGAGATCCAGTTTCTTACCAACTTCGCTACAAACTCAGGTCCATTCAGACTCTTTTTCTTTAAAATGACGTCCGTCCATTATCGACGTTTCAAGCCTCTGGGACCACTCTTTAGTCATCGTTAGGTTTCTGAAAGTGGCCGTATATCTGGATGCCCCCTTCACCCTGACAACAGCGGTTATTCGGTCTTCACCCCTCTTGTTCTTCCTCTTCATAAAAGTAGCCTCTCTCCATCCTTTCAGTAGATTTTTCACGTAAAAAATCAATCCGTCTTTATAAAAACAAGACTACACATTTTTTGAAAATCAATTCTATTCATTTGATATTATTGACTAAATAATCATACCATTCAAAATGTAAAAAAAAGTGTTTCACTCGTTGATCCTCAAACCTCGTAGTGTCTGAATTTTGTTGTCCGTATGTGTGTGAATGGAGTCATTCACCACAGACGTTAATCTTTAGATTTGACTAAAGGATAGATATCGAAGGAGAGACTGCTTGTGACGAAGTGTCACAAAAACTTTCTAGAAGAAGAAGTTATGAAGGGGGAGTCTGCTATAATCTGTTGCTGGTGCGAGAGAAGGGACTCGAACCCCCACGCCTTACGGCACAAGATCCTAAATCTTGCGTGTCTACCAATTCCACCACTCTCGCATCATTAATTAAATCAATAGGATAGTTCTGATTTAAGGGAGAATATTTTTCATTAGAAGTCAGTTTTTTTCTTAATATGGTTATATTATGGATATATTTTTTCGATAGGATTTCAGATTCTAAATCTTGCGTGTCTACCAATTCCACCACTCTCGCTTATCAATTTTGACAAGTAGATAGGAAATATCTGTTTAAGATAGATGTTTTTTTATACCCTCTGGAACCTTGAAAATCAAGGCTTCAGAAACATTTACAAATTACAGATTCAACTCTTGAGGTCATTCTGAATATACCTTGAAGGGATGCTGAGGTTTTCTTGATTCCTATGGCTTTAATGACAAGATTTGTCAAAAATCTCCAATTTTCAATAAAGCCTGGGGGAACATCAGGAAACCACTATCAATAAAGTATTCTCACATTTATCCTCCAAATTATCCAAGCTTTACTTAAAGTATTTTGGCACTTCTTTAGCAGTGTGTACCTCAAGGAGCACAAGAATTTACAGATGACCCAAAGGTATGCTCACCTTCATAATGAGGTCTTAAGGGAAGCTAGTGAAATAATTGATAACATAGATAAAGCCTATTGATGGATTCACAATGATAGAAAAGTCGAAAAAATACACATTGTCGATAAACAAAGCTTATCTGGAACAATAAAAGACATTTATGGAAATACAGTAAGGAGGTTAATTTGACCTGCCCCCCTAAAATTGGTCCATCAGAAGAGTTAGTATTTTAATAACTCATTGCCAAAAGAGGGCCACTGGCCTAGAAGAAATTCAGCCCAGAACAGATCATTCATCTTCTTCGAGAAGTTGAAATTCATCCATGTGAGGGTAAAACCATTTCACAAGCAATAAGCCCTATTGGAGTGACAGAACAGACCTACTATCGTTGGAGGAAGGAATACCGTGGATTGTGTAGAGGCCAGGCGAAGCGTATAAAGGAACTGGAAAAGGAAAACATCAGACTAAAGCGATTGGTTGCAGACCTTTCTCTGGAGAACGCAGTTTTGCAGGATTTTGCTTCGGGAAACTTATAAGCCCTGTCAGTAAGCGCAGGGCGATTGATGAGGCTAAGAAAAAACACGATGTCTCTGATCGAAACAAGATGAGCCTTCAAAATCTTAAATTTTGTATACTATAAAGAGAATTCTTTCAATTTTTTCGGTAAAATGATTGGAATGAATAACTCCAAAAAGTCTTCCTCGGTTTCATATCAAGATGGGCGAATCGATCCTGGTGTGGACTGCAGTAGAGAAGGATGGTTGGGAAGTTACATCCGTTCCAAAAAAAAATCAGTAGGAGTACGAAATGAAGACTATAAAAAAAGCTCTATGCGTGGTCGGTGCTAGCGGACTTCTTGGTTCGAACATTGTGAAAGAAGCATTAGCAAGAGACTATATAGTCCGCGGTACTGTTCGAAACTTGAATGCACCTGCTAAAGCATCTTTTCTAAATGCTTTGCCGAATGCACCAGAAAACTTACAACTCTTCGAGGCCGACATGGCGGAGGAAGAATCATTTGATGCTGCTTTGTCAGGAGTTGAGTGTGTATTTATAGCGTGCTTAATACCGGTATATGCTGGTCCTTCTGGCAAACCAGCACGTGAGATGGATGATGAGCAAGGTTACATAGAGATCATTATGCCAACTGTTAAAGGTTGTTTGAATATTATGAGTTCTGCTGCGAATCAAGGCATAAAAAATGTTGTGATCTGTAGTAGCACCAGCAGTACCAACCCTGTGCCACCTGTGCCAATCAAGAATGAAATTGATCATTGGTCAGACGAAAATGAGCAATGCAGATCGAAAAAGTACACGTCTGCAACCAAGACTGTTATGGAAAAAGCCGCAATTAAGTTTGCAGCTGAAAATGAACAGAGATTGTCTATTATCCTACCAACAGGCATGTATGGACCGGTTGTATTACCAGGGCACATGAACGGAAACCCGCATGTCTGGCTGAAAAGCCTTATCAATGGGGAGGAAGGACGCCACAAAAAAGTTCCAAATGATTCTACCTCCATGAGTCATTTGCATGACTTAGCCGGACTTTTTATGGCTGCTTATGAAAATCCGAATGCATCAGGTCGTTACTATGGTGTGTATGATAGTTGGCACTGGCAGGATATTTACGCAGAACTTCAGAAGATATTACCAAACATGAAAATGCCAGAACCTATAACAGACCCGCCTGTGGCACCAACTGAATTTGATTTTACTCGCCGGAATAGCCTAGGTGTTGTGATGAGGGATATACCTACTTTACTTCAACAAACTATCGAATGGATACAATCTGATCCTTTCAAAAAGGATAATTTAAATATCTGAAAGTAACAAAACATTGCTCAAATACTACTATCAATAGTTTATTGCAATTTTTTTTCTTTTACTTCTATAATTCAGAATAAAAAATGTGTAACTCTAAAGATAGAAGGTGTTTATATCTGTTAATGCTGTTCGTACAGTATGGAATATATAGAGTCCGTTGAATATTTGATATTATGGATATAAGTTAAAAAAATTATATGAATGAACCGACTAATTATCATTTATATCTTCTCTGGAATTAATGCTTTGAGGCATGAATTTGAGTAAACCGGTTAAGATGTTATATCAGTTTAGAATTTATTCTTATATTTTACTTTCTGTTTTCTTTCTTTCCTGTGGATTAGGATCAGAAAAGAAAAAAGAATATCGTAATGTAAGTTTGTTGATCGACTATTCAGAAGAGAACTCAAGATCTTTTTCAAAGATCAATGAAGATCTTCTAATGGGTGTAGGAACTGAAGCAATTTATTTGGTTGTTGATACAGTTGTTTTTGAAAGTAACTATCAAAACCTTAGTTCTCATGAAGATAGGGCTTTAACTGATACGACGAAAAATAAAGTCACATTAACACTTCCTTTGGATACTACTTTAAAGATTTATGCTTACAGATTTACAGAAAATTTCACTCTGACCGATTTAGATAGCCTTGCCAGAAGTCCAGTGAGTTATGGTAAGTCAGGAAGTTTCATTGTTTCAGAGTCGGCTAAATCTCTTAAAATCAAACTAACCATTACACCTAATGGAACTCCAGGTCTTGACGTTGTAACACCCTCGGTTTCAATTAATAACCAAGGAGGAAGTGCTTCGATCACAGTTAAGCTTGATACTCAACCTAAAGAGGTTGTAACCGTTCCAATTACAATTGATAACACAAGCATTGCAACACTGGGTTCAACTTCAATAAGTTTCACTCCACTTAATTGGTCTACATCACAGGCCGTTACTTTGACTGGAGATAACAATACCAACTACTCAGACAATGTTACATTAACGACCACATTAGGACCCACCACAAGTGAGGATAGCAGTTACAGCGGTTTAATATATTCCTTCATTTTGAGCAGTACAGGCTATCCTCAAACACCTGATAACCTTACAGCAACTCCTGATAATGGATCTGTTAATTTAGACTGGAATCCCACTGCTAGTGCAACTGGATACAACGTTTACTGGGATAATGTTTCTGGGGTCGATAGAAATGATAACATGACGGTGGGGATCACAACTGATAATTATAAGGTCGATAATTTGACTAATGGAACCATATATTACTTCAAGGTTGAATCTCTGAATTCCAATGGTGTTTCTGCATTGAGCAATGAAGTCAGTGCGACTCCAACTCCTGATAATATCAGTAACGGTCTAGTCGCCTTCTATAGATTTAATGGCAATGCAAATGATAATACGAGTAACGCACATCATGGAACGGTTAGTGGAGCGACACTGACTTCAGGGAAAGACAATGTTTCAAATACTGCTTATAGCTTTGATGGAACAAATGATTATATAGAATATCCTATAGGTCTTCTTTCAGGGGCAGGAGAATTTTCAATTTCCTTGTGGATAAATACGTCATCTTCTACTGAATCAAGAATCATTCAGCAAAGAGATGCAAATGGGTACAATGGCCAGTACATGCTGGATTTAACATCAAATGGAAAATTAAAAGTACTAACATATAAATATGGCTATAAATGGGGAGGAACAACAAATTCTACAATAAACGACTCTAATTGGCACCATGTCTGTTTTGTGCAAAAAGATAATGGAGGGAGTCTTTATCTTGATGGGTCTTTAAAATTCACCGATAATTCCTCTGGCAAAGTTGAATTATTATTTTCTACAAAAACTTATGTTGGAGGTGATAAAAGGAATAATAATAGGTTCTTCAATGGAAAGGTTGATGAACTAAGAATTTATAATAGAGCCCTAACTTCTACTGAAATATCTTCACTATAATCTTATGATAATATAATTGTTGGAGTAGGAGGATGTTATACCTTTGAAACTAAGAAAGAGATTGGAATCTGGTTTGACTAAGAGAGGCTGTCCTTGATTGAGGAAAGGTGGTCTAAGCCAGTAGTTGAATATTATGAATCCTGAATGATTGTGAACAATGTGCTGGAAAGGATTGAGGAATATGATTGAGTATTTCTTTTAAAACGAATCAAAAATGAGATTTTGGATAGATGACTATCGCAACCTAATGATTACGTTATTAATTGGGTCAAAAATTGAGATGTATGGCCCAAAACATAGGAAAAATTCATGTGGCATCTCCAAATTCATTTGAATGATGACATAAGTATAGAGCACATTTACTTTGATTATAATCTAGGTTCAGGAGAGACCAGATTGGATTGTGCAAAATTAATCACATCTAAAAATGGGGAAGGGCACGTTAACATAGGAAAAAATAATTATCCTGATTAACTAATTTGTATATGAACGGTGATAGATCCACCTCTTTTTTTATCCGCTATGCTCTTTTTTTACTTCTGATCTCTGCTGGATTTGGCGTTTTGCTCAGGCTTCATCTGTGGCGGCCGATCAGTCAGTTACCCTATTTAAACCTGATACAGGGCCATTCCCATGTCGCTTTTTTAGGCTGGGGCTATCTGGCAGCTATCCTTGTGATACGTAGATTGTTCCTCAAGGAAAACCAACCAAGGCGCCCGCTTTATAAGCCCATGCTGTACATCATTATAGTTACGGTATCTGCCATGCTTGTCAGTTTTCCGCTGTATGGCTATAAAGTATTTTCCATTGCCCTGTTGACCCTGTTCGGAATCAGTTCCTTTATCCTGTCCATAGGATTCCTGAAGGATGTCAAAGGCCATAGTGCCGATGTCTATTTCATACATTACGGACTCTACTGTTACCTGCTTTCCAGCCTGGCTACCTGGAGTTTGCCATATGTGGTCATCAACTACGGAAAGGAAGCTCTTTATTACAACATTGTCTATGCTTACCTACATTTCTTGTACAACGGATTTTTTGTTTTTATCCTTTTTGGATGCTTGTTCAAACTGTTTGAAAAATCCTTGGCCGACGTGCCGGAAAAGACTCAGCGGTCTTTTTTTTACTTCTTAGCAATAGCCTGTGTACCGGCCTATGCATTGTCCGTTTTATGGAGTACAGACCAGCGGGTCTATTATGTTACAGGAGGTATCGCCGCGTGCCTGCAAACGGTCGCATTATACGCTCTCTATCGTATCTCAAAAGTAGTGATCAGAACCCTGAAACCGCGAAGCCTTTCCCATGGATTGTATGGGTTCTTTATCACAGCCTATGTGATCAAAACCATTGCCCAATTGCTCTCGGCCTTTCCTTATGTGGCCAAACAGACCACAGCCCTAAAACCTTTTTTGATCATCGGCTACCTTCATTTGTTTACCCTGGCCTTTATGACCGTATGCCTTTTGTTCCTGTTGTACAGGACCGCTCTGATTCGTTTGTCAATGCTGGGCAAGAGCGGTTTGCTTTTGCTGATAATAGGCATCCTTGTTACCGAATTCACCTTGTTTGGCAGAGGTTTGTTAGTAGTCTTACAGGTACCGGCTTTTGAAAACCACCCGGTGGTACTCGTCCAGTTCAGTTTGCTGATGCTGATTGGAATTGCATTGATTTTCTTGGATCAGTTCCGAAACCGTTTCTAAGCGTCCTATTAAACCAGAAATTCATTAACAAGGCAGGAACACAAGAGGATACAGAATTTTCTTTGTAAGAATTTTGAGCCAATGATTGATTCAAGAAACAAAGATGGATAATGTAAAACTCAAAATCTATGAGATTGATAACCATGATGAAGATATTACATTTCCATCTTATTAATCATCATATGCTGAAATTTTTTTTTTATTAAAACATGATAGATACAATAAAAAGTGATTGAATCACAAGTATTCAGATAAATAGGAACCAAATATTGTTATGTGTAAAGCAATTATTATCCGTAATTATGGTGATGCCAAAGTTTTAGAATTAGAAAAAATAAGCCTAAATGAACCCGGTGATCGTGAGTTATTGATCCGACATACTGCAATCGGTGTAAATTATCATGATATCTATGTCCGTTCAGGTCTTTATAAAACCTTGAACCTTCCTGGTATTCCAGGATGTGAGGCTATAGGAATCATTGAAAAAATAGGATCTGGTGTAAAAAATTTTAAAAAAGGTGATAGAATTGTTTATATAACCAGTGATTATGGTGCTTATGCGACTCATCGAATGTTATCTGATCACTTAGCTATCAAAGTGCCCGATATGATCTCTGATGAGGTCATGGCGACTAATTTTCTGAGAAGCATGACTGTAAAAATGCTTTTAGAAAAAGTTACAAAAATAACTTTAGCTGATACGATCCTAGTTACAGCGGCGGCTGGTGGTGTTGGAAGGCTATTATGTCAATGGGCTAATTCATTAGGAGTTTGCGTTATTGGAACTGTCAGCAATCAAAATAAAGCTTCCAAGGCAAATTCATATGGTTGTAAATATACGATTGTTTGCGATCAAAATGATGTGGTTGAAAAAGTCATGAATTTTACAGGAGGGAAGGGTGTAGATGTGGTTTATGATTCAGTAGGATCAGAAACCTTTGAACATTCATTGGCAACATTAAAAAAATGTGGACACCTTGTCAATTATGGTCAATCATCTGGACCTGTTGAACCATTAATGATGTCTACATTGGCAATAAAATCTCTAACAGTTTCAAGACCTATTCTGTTTCACTTTATAGAGCACACAGAGATTTATCATCAAATGGCTCATTCTGTATTTGATTTTGTTATGAGTAATCGATTGCTTCTACCTGAATCAGAATCATATCCTCTTAAAGATGCTTCAATTGCACATGATATTTTAGAATCTCGTCGTGGAGGAGGAAGTCTGTATTTAATACCGTAATTAATATAAATTATTTTCAAATATTAAATGATTCATAATCCTATTAAATAAAATGAATAATCAATTAAAATGGAAATACCCCGAGGCAATAGTTGATTGTGAGTGGCTTAAAGACCAATTAGGAAATAAAAATATCAGATTGTATGACTGTACGACATATCTGCATTATACTGACAGTCATCCTTTAAAACCATATAATGTTGAAAGTGGTCTTGAAGATTACATAAAATCACACATTCCAGGGGCGGCTTTTTTAGATTTGCAAAATGAATTTTCTGATCAAACGAGCCCCTATCGTTTTACCTTGCCCGATTATGGTGTTCTTGCAGAAACATTTAAAAGACATGGAATAGGAGTACCTCATCAAATTATTTTATATTCCAGGAATGGAATGCAATGGTCTACTAGGTTCTGGTGGATGATTCATGTTTTAGGTTATAAGAATGTGAGCATACTCGATGGAGGTTTTAATGAATGGGAACGATTGAATCTTCCAATTGAGACAAAAGAAATAAGATTTAATCCCGCAGAATTTGAAGTTAACATTGATCCAGAAATATTTGTGGGCAAAGAAGAAGTGTTGGGTGCTATTGATGATAAAAACTCTTTGTTAATCAATGCATTAACTGAAGACCTCCACTTGGGAGAAAACCCCCGTTATGGTCGTCCCGGAAGAATACCAGAAAGTATAAATATCCCATTTCACGAATTCGTGGATTCGAACAGTAATAAATTAAAATCAGTACATTCAGTATTTGATCTTTTTAATCAGAGCGATGTGAATCCAGAAAATAAGATTATAAATTATTGTGGTGGAGGGATAGCCGCCACATTAAATGCTTTCGCTCTTTATCAATTAGATTTCAAGAAGATTCAAATTTATGATAATTCAATGAGTGAATGGGCTATGGATAATGAACTTCCAATAGAATCAGGACGATTTAT
>Ga0208278_1000325_pt1 | contig 26589 bp, 24 predicted proteins | sample ETN01SmetaG_FD_185794 | JGI IMG/M metagenome (GOLD analysis project Ga0208278, IMG submission 185794) | Marine microbial and viral communities from oxygen minimum zone, Eastern Pacific Ocean - ETNP2014F12-01SV259 (SPAdes) (version 2) | ecosystem: Environmental > Aquatic > Marine > Oceanic ...
TTCAGATTCCAATGTTGTGACAAAAAGTCGCATCAACAACTTATAAAGCTAGAATCTTAAGGGATTAAGGGAGACCAAGCTGGATCGGAGGCGTCCAGCGGGGTCACGATTTCCCGTTCGTTATGGCCGGTAATATCGATCACGTGAAGCCGGCTTTCCCCGCCACGGCCTTTCTTATCCCGCTTGCCCTGTTTGAAGAAGGACAGAACCCGGCCATTGGGCGCCCAGGTCGGGCCTTCCACCAGGAATCCCCGCGCCAGCTGGCGTTCACCGCTGCCGTCGGGATGCATGATGCCGATGAAGAATTCCCCACCCTTCATCTTGGTAAAGGCGATGTAATCGCCGCGCGGCGACCAGACCGGCGTGGCGTAGCGACCCTTGCCAAAACTGATGCGCTGTATGTCGTCGCCGTCGGCATCCATGACATATATCTGCTGGGTGCCTCCGCGGTCGGAATTGAACGTGATCCGCTTGGAATCCGGGGAATAAGAAGGTGAGGTGTCAATAGCCGGATTATTGGTCAGCCGATCCAAGTCCCGGGTGCCGAGATTCATGACATAGATTTCCGAATTTCCTCCCTTGGCCATACTCATGACCACCTTGTTGCCGTCTGGCGAAAAGCGTGGGGCATAGGTCATTCCGGGGAAATCTCCAAGAATCTCCTGTCGTCCTGTGTCGAGATTAAAAATATACACCCGCGGCTCTTTGCCTATATAGGAAAGGTAAGTGATTTCCTGTGCCGTGGGTGAAAAACGCGGGGTTAGAACAAGATACTGGCCGTCGGTGAGGAAACGGTGGTTTGCACCATCCTGGTCCATGATGGCCAGCCGCTTGATGCGCTTGTTGGCGGGGCCGCTTTCCGCGATATAAACCACGCGGGTATCGAAATAACCACTCTCTCCGGTCATCCGTTTGTAAATAACGTCAGCGATGATATGAGCCACCCGGCGCCAGTTCTTGGCCACCGTAAAATAGGCCTGGCCCGCCATCTGCTGCTCCGCGAACACGTCCCAGAGACGGAATTCGATACGTAGTTTTCCGCTATCCTGAATCTCGATGCGTCCCTGTACCATGGCCTGGGCGTTAATGATGCGCCAGTCGCCGAAGCGGGGACGCACTGCAAGGGAAGTCCCAGTCTGGATGAATGCCTTGTGAGGAATAGGCCGGAACAGGCCAGAGCGTTCGAGGTCGGCCGACAGCACCGCGGAGATGTCCTTGCCGATCTGTGCTTCCCTCGATGCTTCTCCGAGAAAAGAGGTAACGGCAATGGGCAGGGGGTCGATATTGCCTCTGGTAATGTCGATCACCAGTTCGGCTGCGGCCGGATGAGTCCGCAATATGATCATGGCCGCCATTGCCAGAGGGAAAACCAGGCTGCGTATGGAAAGCCTGACCCCCGTAAGAATGCCGCAAAACGTCGTCATGCTACACCTCTTCATCGTCACGTCCTCGTTATGCGCCATGAAATTACCCGTCAAACATGGCTCTGTTATCTTTCTCCGCCAAACATGGCTCTGGGATCGAACTTGAGCCGCATGGTCTTCCAGCGTTCGTATTTTTCCGGCGGCAGCTTCAGCGGGCTGCATATGGGGTTGAGCACCGCCCGCAGCGCGCTTTCCGCAGCCGTGCGATAGAAAGGATCGCTGCGCATGCGGCCCTGGTTGAGGATTTGCGCCTGACGGATGGTTCCGTCGGGATTGGCGCGCACGGAGATTTCCACCAACAGGTTCTTAGCGTCGCGGGCGCCCGCTGGCACGTTCCAGCATTTAAGGAACTGCCGCGCTACGGCATCCAACTCGCTGATGGTCATGGGCGCCGATTCGTCAAAGGGCCGTTGCGCCGACTGTCTCAGCTTTTCTGGAATCTTGTACTTCTTCGGTTTTTCTTCTTCCTTTTCGGGTTCGGGCCGCGCTTTCTGTTTTAGCTTTTCCACGGTTTTCAGAACCGAGGTCATGAGGTCAGGCTCGTGCGGTTTCTTCGCCTTCTTTTTGGGCGGCTTCGGCTTGGCGGAGGGTTTCGGCGCCGGCTTTGGTTTTGGCGGCGGCGGCACGGCTTTCTTCGGCGGTTCGGGTTCGGGCATAGGCTCGGGTTCTGGTTCTGGTGCGAGCTCGGGTTCCGGCATAGGGGGCGGTTCTGGTGGCGGGGGCGGAAGTTTTTCCGGCTCCGGAGGCGGTGTGGGCTTTTCCGGTTCCGGCTCGGGCTCCGGCGGTGGCGCGTTGGTCATCTCGGCGACGGTAACGATTTCCACCGGTATCGGCGCATCAAGCATGGGCAGGTTGCGGCGCAGTTCGGGCAGGCCGAACCAAGCCACCAGAAAGGCCACCACATGAAGAAGTGCCGAATAGGATGCGCTGCGGATCATAGCCCTATCGTTTCTTCCCTTTCTTGCCCTTCCCCCCTTTGTGGGCGAGTGCGGGCGAGGGATTCTCGGCAATCAGCGCGACTCGGCTGAACCCCGCGCTGGTAAGCTGGCCCATGAGCGCCATGACCCGGCCATAGGCGATGGTCTTGTCGCCACGCACGAAGATACGGGTGTCGGCCTTGTTCTCGGTAATGGCCTGCAGGCGCGGCACCAGCCCCTCGAGGTCGGTTTCCGTTTCCTGGAGAAAAATCTTACCCTCGGCGTTGAGAGAAATTACTAAGGGTTCGTCGGCCTCGTTGAGAACCTTGGCCTTGGTCTTGGGAAGATCCACCGGCACCCCAACGGTCAAAAGGGGCGCCGTCACCATGAAGATAACCAACAGCACCAGCATCACATCCACCATGGGTGTGACGTTGATTTCCGACATGGGCCGGAAGACACGCCGTGTGCCTAGGCCGGGTTGGGACTTCATTGTCGGGCCGAAAGTCATATCAGTGGGTCTCCTCAAGCTGGCGTGACAATACGGCGCTGAATTCACCAGCGAAGGATTCAAGGCGGTTGGCGTAACGTCCGAGATCGTTGGATATCTTGTTATAGGCCACCACTGCGGGGATCGCCGCTACCAGCCCCAAGGCAGTAGCGAACAGAGCTTCGGCAATGCCCGGCGCCACCACGGCAAGACTTGTGTTCTTGCTGAGCCCGATGGCCTCGAAGCTGTTCATGATTCCCCATACGGTGCCAAACAGACCGATGAAAGGGGCGGTGGAACCCACCGAGGCCAGGAACACCATATATCGCTCCAGATGATCCATCTCACGCCCCAGCGACACCTGCATTACCCGCTCGATGCGTTGTTGCAGACTTTCGCGCAGGCCTTCACCGCCGCGTAATCCCTGGGCTGTGGATCGGCGCCATTCACGCATGGCCGCGGCGAACAGGGCGGCCATGGGATGCGAGGGGTGGTTGCCGACGCGGTCATAGAGGTCATCCAGCGATCCTCCCGACCAGAAGGAATCCTCGAATTCCGTGGTCTGAGTGTTGAGGCGGCGCATGCGCATGACCTTGTCGAAGATAATGGCCCATGACCAGAACGAGGCCAGAATCAGAACCACGATCACCGTCTTGACCACAAAATCAGCCTCCATGAACAGACCGAAGACGGAAAGATCCGTAGCGGCCACGGAGGCGCCTACTGTGACGGTATCGATGATATTTTCTTCCATGTTTCTTTAACCGTTATGATGAAGGAGAAGTCAGGGATTGAAGGGCGTTTTTCAAATCATTGGGAATCCGCGCGGGGCAGCCGTCGCGGTTGAGGCAGACCAGCTCCACCTCCAGCCGCGCCAACTCTTCGTCACCGCGATAGACAGTCTGATGGCTGTTCATGGAGGCGCCCCGTGTCTGTGATATCGTGGTGCGCACCTCTAGAACATCGTCGAGGCGGGCCGGGGTCAGATAGTCCACCTCACAGCGCCGCACCGCGAAGGCAATTTTGCCGCTGGTGACGCTTTCGGCGTATCCGGCCTCCAGAAGGTGCATCATCTCCGTGCGCGCCCGTTCCGCGAATTTGAGGTAGTTGGCGTAATAGACGATGCCGCCGGCGTCGGTGTCCTCGTAGTAAACCCGCAAAGGATAGCGATGAGCGCCGCCGTTGATGACCCCGCGCGCAGGCGCGGTGGAAAGGGGTGTCCCGGCATGCATGGCCTCACGTCTCCTCCCCGTCCACGCCGAGGTCGAGCTGATCTTCGTTGAAGTCTGGCGGCAGCGTCAGGCCGAGATGATGGAAGGCGAGATCGCCCAGTGAACGTCCCCGCGGCGTACGGCGCAGGAATCCCTGCTGAATAAGGTAGGGTTCGATCACGTCCTCAATCACGTCGCGCTGTTCCGATAGCGCCGCCGCCATGGCTTCCACCCCCACTGGGCCACCGCCGTAATGATCGGCGATACAGCGCAGATAACGGCGGTCCATGGAATCGAGTCCGCTCCCGTCAACCTCAAGCCTGGTCAGCGCTTTGTCGGCTACGGCGGCATTGATATGCGCGGTTCCGGCGACGGCGGCAAAATCGCGTACACGCCGCAAAAGTCGCGCCGCCACCCGGGGAGTTCCCCTGGAACGGCGGGCAATTTCCTCCGCTCCGTCCTCACCCAGATCCATGTTGAGAATGTTGCCGCCGCGCAGGACGATCTCTTTCAGTTCTGCTACCTCGTAGAAGGCAAGCCGTAGGGGAATGCCGAATCTCTCGCGCAGGGGGTTGGTGATGAGGCCCGAACGCGTGGTGGCCCCAATCAGGGTGAAAGGCGGAAGGTCGATACGCACCGAGCGCGCCGCCGGACCCTCGCCGATGATGAGGTCGAGCTGGAAGTCCTCCATGGCCGGGTAAAGGATTTCCTCCACCGCCGGGTTAAGGCGGTGAATTTCGTCTATGAACAATACGTCGAGGGGTTGCAGGTTGGTGAGCAGCGCTGCCAGATCGCCGGCCTTGGCGACAACCGGGCCAGAGGTGGCGCGGAATCCGACCTTTGCCTCGCGGGCGACGATCTGGGCCAGGGTTGTCTTGCCCAGCCCCGGGGGGCCATGGAAAAGAACATGGTCCAGCGCCTCGGTGCGGTCGCGGGCGGCCTTGATAAAGACCCGGAGGTTGTCGCGCAGCAGGTTCTGGCCGATGAATTCATCGAGGGCCTGTGGCCGCAAGGAAACCTCGCTGCTATCGCTATCCTCTCCGCCGCTGCTCACATCGAAGGCGCCATCCACAACGCGGCCATCATCGGTGGCGGGGTCGTTTGCCGGTTTGCTCATGGGGTGACCTTCATGATGCCAGTTCCTTCAGGGCTTCGGGGATCAGCGTTTCCACCGGAGTGTCGGCGCCCAGCCGCCGCGCTGCCCTGGCGGCGGCGGAATAAGCGTCGGTCTGGCGATAGCCGAGATGGGCCAGCGCCGATGCGGCGTCGGCCACGGAGCTGGTCTTTCCTTCCGCGCCGTCCTCGGTTGTGGGTATGACAGCGCCTTCCGGGGCGACGGCGGCGATCTTGTCCTTGAGTTCGTTGACGATGCGCCCGGCGAGCTTGGGCCCGACACCGTTGGCCTGGGCAATGGCCGACTGGTCGCGGGCGGCGATGGCCTGGGTGATTTCGTCGGGGGCCAGCACAGAAAGAATGGCCAGCGCCACCTTTGCCCCCACTCCCTGCACCGACAGCAACAGACCGAAGGTGTCCCGTTCAGAGGCCTCAGAAAATCCGTAAAGATGGATGTGGTCCTCACGCACATGGGTGTCGATGAGAAGGCTCACCACTTCTCCCCGGGCAGGCAAGCGTGCGAGCATGCATCCCGAGGCGAAAACGAGATAGCCCACCCCGGCCACGTCAAGCACCAGCCAGTCGGCGCCGGTGGAATCGAGAACCCCCGTCAACTTGGCGATCATGACTGTCCTCCGGCCACGTTACGTTCCCGCCACAGTGCCGTGGTGTCGGCATGGTGAGCATGACAGATGGCTACCGCCAAGGCGTCGGCGGCATCTGCCGTGGCGCGGCTGCCGGGGAGCAGGGTATGCACCATCATAGCTACCTGTTCCTTAGCGGCGTGGCCGCTTCCAACTACCGATTTCTTCACCAGATTGGGGGCGTATTCGGCCACCGGGAGCCCGGCCTGCGCTGGGGCTAGCAGGGCGATGCCGCGGGCCTGGCCCAGTTTCAGGGTCGAGGCCGGATTGCGGTTGACGAAGGTTTCCTCCACCGCCGCTTGCTCGGGTGTGTATTGGGAGATCACCGCAGCTATGCCGTCGAAAATCTGCAACAGACGCTGTGCCACTTCCCGCGAGGCATCGGAATCCACCACACCGTCCGCCACATGACTCAGGTGCGATTCGGTCATGTCGATGACACCCCAGCCGGTATGCCGCAGCCCTGGGTCCAGTCCTAGAATGCGCACGGACGCCGCCTATTGTGAAAAATCATTTCCAAGAGTTATGCGCCCTCCGCCTTCGCGGTTTCTAAGATTCCGCCGCTCAGGCGGTCAGTTTCGCTACGACGTCTTCGGGGATGTCGTAATTAGCGAAGACCGTCTGCACGTCGTCATTGTCGTCGAGGACCTCGATCAGCTTGACCAGCGTCGAGGCCGGCCCTTCCTCCACGGCGACCAGAGTTTGCGGCCGCCATACCAGTCCGGCTTCCTCGGGGTCGCCGAATCGCGCTTCCAGGGCGTCGCGCACGTCGTTGAATTCGTTGATGCCGCAGGTAACCTCATGGCCGTCCCCGGTGGAGGTTACATCCGCCGCGCCGGCTTCCAGCGCCGCCTCGAACATGGTGTCCGCGTCGGCGACGTCGGGGGGATAGTTGATGGCACCCATATGGTCGAAGAGGTAGTTAACGCTGCCTGTTTCGCCCAGGCTGCCGCCGTATTTGGTGAAAGCGGCGCGGATTTCCGAGGCTGCCCGGTTGCGGTTGTCGGTGAGCGCCTCGACGATGACCGAAATGCCGCCGGGACCGAAACCCTCGTAACGAACCTCCTCGTAATTAACGCCCTCCTCGTCGCCGCTGCCGCGTTTGATGGCGCGCTCGATGGTGTCCTTGGGCATATTGGCCGCCCGCGCCGTACTGACGGCAGTGCGTAGGCGCGGATTCTGTTCCGGATCGGGCATGCCGCTGCGCGCCGCCACCGTGATCTCGCGGATCAGCTTGGAGAATATCTTGGCACGCTTTTTATCCTGCCTGCCCTTGCGGTGCATGATGTTCTTGAATTGCGAATGTCCGGCCATGCGGAAAACGACCCCACTAGAAGTATTTAATGTGTTAGCTTATACCATATCTTGTATGGAAAGAGAGGAAGAGACTGAGCCTTTCCTGGTACCAGTCCAATATGGCAAGAATGGGGCGTCTCTGGCGTATGTCGGCAGGATGCGGCGTATCCATCCTGATCCGCAATGGGATGGAAAAAGCGGCATTGTCCTGATGCCTCCCGGCTCCGTCATGAGAGGCGCCTTAATTTCTCCAAAATTCGTACCTAGTTTGGTTGTCATGCCGAACGCCTAAACGTGGACGGCAGTGATTCATGTGACGTCACTTTGCTGGACACGGTCCCTTTTGGACATCATTCTTTTGAAGATCATTCCGGCACTTCCTCGCGCGGGTCGGAATCGGAGGAACGCATTATGACGGAATCGGAAGCACGTCCCATTTCTCCTGATATTCTTCGGCTCTTCTGGCGGCAAGCGCGGATACTCTTTCCCGGCCTTCTCATCCTTGCCGCTTCCCTTGTCCTGCCAGCCCTTCCGGTACAGGCCCAAGATGACGGCCTGCGCCCGCTTCTGGAGCGTCTTGGACGCCTGGAACGTGACATCAACCTTCTGCAGCGCCAGGTCTATACCGAAGGCGCGAAGGGTGCCGCAGGCAAGGCCCTTAAACGGACCACGTCTCCAGCGGCCGGAAATCTAGCCGGCGCTGGTAGCGACACGCCGTCCAATCTGGCGGTTCGGATGGAGACCCAGTTTACCGAGCTCGAGGATGAATTGCGCAAGGTGACAGGTCAGTTCGAGGAACTGACCTTCAGGATCAACCAGGTGCAGACGCGCCTCGACAAACTGGTGGGCGATATCGATTTCCGCCTCACCAATCTGGAAAAGACGGCGCCACAAGCCATGGGAGCTCTGACAGGGCCCGGCGCCGATGGCGGTGTGGTTGTTCCGGGGCCGGGTGAGGTGATCGCCGAACGTTCCAGCGAGGAAGGCGTTCTTGGCATCCTCAAGGTTCCCGTGGACGAGGAGGGTAAGCCCATAGAGGCGCCGGCGGTGGCAAGCCGGGACGCCGCATCCCGACAACAGGAACAACAGGCGCTGTTGCCCGACGGCACGCCCAAGGAACAGTACGAATACGCCCTGGGCCTGCTACGCCAGGCCGATTATCCCATGGCAGAAAAGTCGTTCCGCGCCTTCATCGCCACCCATGGCGATCATGAGATGGTGGCTAATGCCCAGTACTGGCTCGGCGAAACCTTCTATGTGCGCAAGGACTACACCAATGCCGCGGTTATCTTCGCCGAAGGCTACGAGAAATTCGCCAACAGCCCAAAAGCTCCGGACAATCTTTTGAAGCTGGGCCTGTCGCTGGCCAACATCAACGAGCAACAACAGGCCTGCAGGGCTTTCTCCGAGCTGGAGCGGCGTTTCACCAACGCGCCCTCGGTCATCATGAATCGGGCCTTAAAGGAGCGCAAAGCCATCGGTTGTGCCGAGTGATGCCATCCGGCCAGCCGCCTTGCGCTGTCACGATGTCCCTTAAGGGCAGGGAATTTTCTGCCCTGATGAAAGGTCTTGGACCATTTGAGCCTGAGCCATGCGTGGCGGTGGCCGTTTCCGGCGGCTGTGACAGCATGGCCCTGGCTCTGCTAGCTCATGACTGGGCACAAGGACGGGGCGGCCAAACCGTGGCCTTGAGTGTGGATCACCGGCTGCGGCGGGAATCGGGGGCCGAGGCCCGGCAGGCGGGACGCTGGCTGAAGGCGCGGGGGCTGACCCACCACATTCTGTCCTGGACCGGGGACAAGCCACGGCAGGGCGTTCAGGCGGCGGCGCGTGAGGCGCGTTACCGGTTGCTTTTTGACTGGTGCCGTCGCCACGGTGTTCTCCACCTCTTGCTGGCCCATCATCAGGAGGACCAGGCCGAGACGTTTTTGCTGCGGCTCGGCCGTGGCAGTGGCGTTGACGGGCTGGCAGGTATGGCGCCGCTGTCCGAAGTTCCCATCATGCGATTATTACGCCCTTTGCTGGACGTGCCCAAGGCGCGGCTGGTCGCCACCCTGCAGTCCCGTGGTCAGGAATGGGTGGAGGATCCTTCCAACCGCGACCTTGCCTATGCTCGCGTGCGGATGCGCGCCCTGATGCCGGACCTTGCCCACGAAGGATTTGGCGCCTCACGGCTGGCCGCCACGGCGGGGTTGATGGCGCGGGTGCGCCACACATTGGGAGAAAACGTGGTGGAGCTGTTGTCACGGGCGGCGGAAATTTATCCCCAAGGCTATGTAAGGCTGGACAGGGTAGCGCTAGCGGCGGCGGAGACGGACGTATCCCTGCGGGCGCTCTCCAGGGTTCTCACCTGCGTGGGCGGAAGGGCCTATCCCCCGCGATCGGCGCGTCTGGCGAGACTCCATGGAGAGCTTCTTTCGAAAAAGAAAAGCCAAGCGCAAACCCTTCACGGCTGCCGTCTAATTCCCGAAAAGACGAAAAAAGTCATGACTGTACTTGTCTGCCGCGAGCCCGCCGCTGCCGGGGAGCGTCTGGCGTTAATGCCGGGGATGCGGACGGTATGGGACGGACGTTTTGTGTTCGAAACCGGCAGAGCCGGGAAAAAGGTTCAGTCCCGGGCCGGCAAAACGAAACAGGTGCTGGTTCTTGCTCGGTTGGGCCGCAAGGGCTGGTCCCGGATCGTGGGGCGGGCGCCGGAATTGCGTAATTCCATGATTCCCTGGACGGTGCGCCTTTCCCTGCCGGCGCTGTGGCGGGGGGAAAAGGTGGCGGCGGTGCCGCATCTGGGTTATATGGATGAAACCGTTGATCAGCCTGGTTTCGGGCTCCGCCTGAGGGGCTTCTGTCCGGCCAATTCCCTCGCATAATCGGGGTTTTTAGAGTTGCGTAGGCGGAAATGCGCATTATCTGTTATTCTGTTCCTAGTTTTGAAGGAACGGACGGTATAGAGCGATGTAGCAAATGCCCATGGTGAATGCGGGCGTACAAGGTAAAGACAACGTGAATAATCTAGGAAAGAATCTGGCCCTCTGGGTCATCATTGGGCTTCTTCTGGTGGCGCTCTTCAACCTGTTTGAAGGGGCGTCCCACCGCGAGCCGACGACGAAACTCGCTTTCTCCGAATTCCTTAGCAATGTGGAGAACGGTGAGGTCAGCGACGTGGTCATCCGCGGTAACGACGTTTCCGGGCATTTCAGCGACGGCCGCGGGTTCACCACCTATGCCCCCGATGACGCCAGGCTGGTGGATCGTTTGGCGGAGAAAAATGTTCTTATCCGTGCCGCGCCGCAAGAGGGTACTTCTCCCGGCCTGTTCGACATCCTGATTTCCTGGTTTCCCATGCTGCTGCTGATCGGGGTATGGATTTTCTTCATGCGCCAGATGCAGTCGGGAGGCGGCAAGGCCATGGGGTTCGGCAAATCGAAGGCGCGCCTGCTTGCCGAGGGCCAGGGCCGGGTCACATTCGAGGACGTGGCCGGCATTGATGAGGCCAAGCAGGAGCTGGAAGAAATCGTTGAGTTCCTCAAGGATCCGCACAAGTTCCAGCGCCTCGGCGGCAAGATACCCAAGGGAGCGCTTCTGGTGGGGCCGCCGGGCACCGGCAAGACCCTACTTGCGCGCGCCATCGCCGGCGAGGCCAATGTGCCTTTCTTCACCATTTCCGGCTCCGATTTCGTCGAAATGTTCGTCGGCGTCGGCGCCAGCCGCGTACGTGACATGTTCGAACAGGGCAAGAAGAACGCACCCTGTATCATCTTCATCGATGAAATAGACGCCGTGGGCCGCCATCGTGGCGCCGGGCTCGGCGGTGGCAATGACGAGCGCGAACAGACCCTCAACCAGCTGCTGGTGGAAATGGACGGTTTCGAGAGCACCGAAGGGGTGATCCTGATCGCTGCCACCAACCGCCCCGATGTGCTCGATCCGGCCCTGCTGCGCCCCGGCCGTTTCGACCGCCAGGTGGTGGTTTCCAACCCTGACATCATCGGCCGTGAAAAGATTCTCAAGGTCCATATGCGCGAGGTACAGATGGCTCCCGATGTGGACGCGCGGGTGATTGCCCGCGGCACGCCAGGTTTCTCCGGCGCCGATCTTGCCAACCTTGTTAACGAGGCGGCGCTTCTAGCGGCGCGGCGCAACAAACGTCTGGTGACCATGTCCGAGTTGGAGGAATCCAAGGACAAGGTGATGATGGGCGCCGAACGCCGTTCCATGGTCATGTCTGATGAGGAAAAGAAATGCACAGCCTATCACGAGGCGGGCCATGCGCTGGTGGGGATTCACGTTCCCGGCAACGATCCCCTACACAAGGTCACGATCATCCCCCGTGGCCGCGCCCTGGGGGTAACCATGAATCTGCCCGAGCGGGACCGTTACAGCCTCTCTAAATCCCAAATGAAGGCCAAGGTCGCCATGACCTTCGGAGGCCGCATCGCCGAGGAACTCATTTTCGGGCCCGAGAACATCACCACTGGGGCGGCCAACGACATCAGCCAGGCCACGGAGATGGCCCGTTCTATGGTGACCAAGTTCGGTTTCAGCGAGGAGTTAGGGCCGCTGCGCTATGACGAGAACGAGGAAGAAATTTTCCTTGGTCATTCTGTGACCCAGCGCAAGAACACTTCCGACGCCACGGCGAAACTGATCGACGACGAAATCCGCAAGATCGTTGATGACGGCGAGTCCAAGGCGCGCGAGGTTCTGACCGGGAACATGGACGAACTTCATGCTCTTGCCAAAGGGCTTCTCGAATACGAGACCCTGAGCGGTGAGGAAGTGGACGCACTTCTCAAGGGCGAGCCGGTCGCGCGTCCCGACGAGGATTCCACCCCGCCTGAAGGTGGGCAGAGTTCCCCTGTTCCTTCCACCGGGAAAAAAGGCAAAAAGGGCAAGGCTGGCGGTATGCCGAAACCCGAGCCGCAGCCCGGCTCCTGACCTTTTCGTCCGGTTCCATTGTGACGCCTCTGTAATGCTTTCCACATGACGGCCCGCATGCGTAGCCTCCACTTGCGTCCTTTGGGTATTGTCGGCGGCGCGGCGGCTGCCGCGGCCCTGGAATCAGGCGCCGGTCGGAGGCTTGCCGGGGGCCGTCTTGTCTATACTGCCTGCGGAGTTTTCCTCATCAGCAAAGGGGAAGACGGCAAGAGACAGTTAGAAACTTCCCGTGTCCTACCTCTGGTCGAAACCATTGCTTGGGCCGACAGGGAGGGGAACGATACGGCTACTGCCGTGCATGACTGGTTGAAGCGGGTGTCGGTTTCACCACCCCCCTTTGCCGGCTTGGCGCTGGACTGTCCGGTGGGATCACTTCCCCTAATTATGGGCATCGTCAACGTGACCCCGGACAGTTTTTCCGATGGCGGTGACCATGCCGATCCCGAATCCGCCATTGCCCACGGTATGGAGATGTGGCAAGCGGGCGCGGATATCCTCGACGTGGGCGGTGAATCCACCCGTCCGGGCGCCGATCCGGTGGCGGTAAAAGAAGAGATGGAACGGATAACGCCCGTGGTGCGCGGCCTGGCCGAACACGGCGCGCGGGTTTCCATCGACACCCGGCACGCGACGGTGATGGCGGCGGCGCTGGAAACCGGCGCGCAAATTATCAACGATGTAAGCGCGCTCACCGGCGATCCCGAAAGTCTGAGCATGGCGGCGAAAAGCGGCGCACCGGTGATCCTCATGCATATGCAGGGCGATCCAAAAACCATGCAGGACGATCCCCGCTATGGTTTCGCCCCCACCGAGATCTATGAATACCTCTCGGCGCGGATCGAAGCCTGTGTCGCCGCCGGAATCGATGCCGCCAATATTCTGGTGGATCCGGGGGTGGGATTTGGCAAGACCTTCGACCATAACGTGGATATCCTGGATTGCCTGTCGCTGTTTCACGGGCTGGGCCGTGGCATTCTGGTGGGGGTGTCACGCAAGCGTTTCATTGCCTCACTGAGCCGCGAAGAGGCCCCCAAGGATCGGCTTCCCGGCTCCCTGGCCGCGGCTCTGGCGGCGGTGGATCAGGGAGTGCAGATGCTCCGTGTCCATGACGTGGCGGAAACCCGCCAGGCGCTTTCCGTGTGGGATGCGCTCAATCCAGTTGGCGAATAAAAAGGAACCGGTTTGACGGGTGGAAGGAGACAATTTCCCCCCTTTGTGTAAAACGAATCTGGTATAACCTTTAACGGCAGCTTTTTTCGGAGCGTCCATGACTCGTGACATCTTCGGCACCGACGGCATCCGCGGCACCGCCAATATGGAACCCATGACCGCCGCCACCGCCTTGCGCGTGGCCATGGCCGCCGGCTACCGTTTCCTGCGCGGGAATCATCGCCATCTTGTGGTCATCGGCAAGGACACGCGGCTTTCGGGCTATATGCTGGAACCGGCCATGACCGCGGGCTTTATCTCCATGGGCATGGATGTGGTGCTGGTGGGACCACTGCCCACCCCGGCGGTGGCCATGTTGACGCGGAGTCTGCGCGCCGATCTCGGCGTGGTGCTATCAGCCTCCCATAACCCTTATCAGGATAACGGCATCAAGCTGTTTGGCCCCGAAGGCTACAAGCTTTCCGATACGGTGGAGCGCGAGATCGAGGAGCACATGGATAACGGGGTGGAAGCGCACCTGGCCGCGTCCGACCAGCTGGGCAAGGCCATGCGCCTTGACGATGCTCAGGGCCGCTATATCGAATACGTGAAGAACACCTTTCCCAAGGGGCTGCGTCTGGACGGCATGAAGATTGTCATCGACTGTGCCCACGGCGCCGCGTACCGGGTGGCGCCGCTGGTGCTCTGGGAACTGGGCGCGGAGGTGATTCCCATCGGCACCCAGCCCGATGGTTTCAATATCAACTACGACTGTGGTGCCACCGAACCCCAAGCCATGTGCGCCGAGGTGGTGGAGAGCAAGGCGGATATCGGTATTGCCCTCGATGGCGATGCCGACCGCCTGATCATCGCCGACGAGAAAGGCGAGATCATCGACGGCGACCAGATCATGGCTCTGGTGGCCATGGACTGGAAAGACGCCGGCCATATCAGAGGCGACGCCCTGGTGGCCACCGTCATGTCCAATATGGGGCTGGAGCGCTATCTGGCCAGTCTCGATCTGGGGCTGGTACGGGCCCAGGTGGGTGACCGCTATGTGGTGGAAACCATGCGCAGCGGCGGCCACAATGTGGGCGGTGAACAGTCGGGACACATCATACTCAGTGACTACAGCACCACCGGGGACGGTCTCATCGCTGCTCTCCAGGTGCTTTCTGTCATCGTCAAGACGGGCCGCCCCGCAAGCGAGGTGACCCGCCGTTTTGATCCCTTCCCCCAGGTGCTGCGTTCGGTTAGCTTCAACGGCGCGGAGCCGCTGGAAAACAGCGAGGTCAAAGCGGCCATCGCCGAAAGTGAAGCAGAACTGAGCGGTAACGGCCGGCTCGTCGTCCGCAAGTCGGGAACTGAGCCCCTGATCCGGGTTATGGCCGAAGCCGAGGACGAGCGCCTGGTGGGAGGTGTCGTGGAACGCATCGTCGAGGTCATCGAACGGGTATCTGGTTAAAGCGGGCGGCTGACATGGGCGACATCAGAGGCCGCGTTCTTATTGTCGCCGGAAGTGACTCCAGCGGTGGCGCGGGGATTCAGGCCGACATCAAGACGGTCACGGCGCTGGGCGGCTATGCGGCTACGGCGGTGACCGCCCTTACTGCCCAGAACACCGAGGGCGTGGCCGAAATCCGCCCGGTGGACACCGACTTCGTGGCCTACCAGATGCGCCTGGTTCTCGATGACATCGGCGCCGACTGTATCAAGCTGGGTATGCTCTACAGCGCCGAAACCATTGCCGCGGTATGCGATGTGGTGGAAGAGGCGGGGCAGGGGGTTCCCTTGGTGGTGGACCCGGTGATGGCGGCTAAGGACGGCCGCCTCCTGCTTGAGGAGGCGGCCCTGGATGTGCTGAAACAACGGTTGATCCCTCTCGCCACCATGTTTATGCCGAATATTCCCGAAGCCGAGACTCTCGTCGGCATGACTCTGCGTGATGTGGACCATATGCGCCACGCCGCCGGCATACTGATTACGCTGGGAGCTCGGGTGGTGATGCTCAAGGGCGGCCATATGGGGGGTGACGTGCTGACCGACCTGTTGTGCTGGGAGGGTGGTGAAGAGGTGTTTGAGGACCAAAGGGTGGACCGCGATGACACCCATGGCACCGGATGCACTTTGGCTTCGGCGGTGGCGGCGGGGCTGGCCCAGGGTATGGAGGTCCATGACGCCGTGGTGCGCGCGCGCAACTATCTGAGGGAAGCCATTCGCACCGCCCCGGGCTTGGGCCATGGCCGGGGCCCCCTCAACCACCTCCATAACATCCCCTACTATACGGGGTGAGGATCGGGGCGGGAGCTAGCCGCCGGCCGCTGCTTCCCGTCCCGCCGCCTAGTATCTGCCGTAGGAGGCCTGGGTCAGGTAGAACCCAATGAGAAGGGCGCATATACCTGCAATGCGCAGGCTTTTGTCGCTGCGGGTGAGGACTCCGAAAAATTTTTCGAACATATTCGGGCAGATGATGAGAAAGACCCCCTTGGCCGTGGCCAGCCAGCCGATGATGCCGACGATAATACCGAGCGCGCCTCGCCATTCCTCATGAAAGGCGAGGACCACAAGCCCGAACAGCAGGGCCATGATACCCCCGGTATAACACAGGGCGGGGCTGGCGAAGAATTCCGCGGCCATGTCGCGGTAGGCCCCGGGCCGTAAGAACATGCTGAGCCCGATGACCACGTAGAACACACCCAGGGTATGGGCGACGATATCGATGGTGGACATGGTTTCCATGACGTCCTCCTCTGTTCAGACCTTATTCCGCTTTGACCTTGCCATAGATATTACCGCCTTCCTGCAGGAATTTCTCCGACATTTCCGCCATCCCCGCCTTGGCCTCGTCGCGCAGTTCGCGGGTGATCTGCATGGAGCAGAATTTGGGCCCGCACATGGAACAGAAATGGGCCAGCTTGGCACCCTCGGCGGGCATGGTCTGGTCGTGATATTTCTCGGCGGTAGAAGGGTCGAGGGAAAGATTGAACTGATCACGCCAGCGGAAGTCGAAGCGGGCGCGAGACAGGGCATCATCGCGCAGCCTGGCGCCGGGGTGGCCCTTGGCGAGATCGGCAGCATGGGCCGCCAGCTTGTAGGTGATGACACCTTCCTTCACGTCGTCGCGGTCGGGCAGGCCGAGATGTTCCTTGGGCGTCACGTAGCACAGCATGGCGGTGCCAAACCAGCCAATCATGGCGGCGCCGATGGCGCTGGTGATGTGGTCATAACCAGGCGCGATGTCGGTGGCCAGTGGCCCCAGTGTGTAGAAGGGCGCTTCGTCGCAACAGGCAAGCTGGCGCTCCATATTCTCCTTGATCTTGTGCATGGGTACGTGGCCTGGCCCTTCGATCATGGTCTGGACGTCGTATTTCCAGGCTATTTTCGTCAGTTCACCCAGGGTCTCCAGCTCCGCGAATTGGGCAGCGTCATTGGCGTCGGCGATGGAGCCGGGGCGTAGGCCGTCGCCAAGGGAAAAGGCGATGTCATAGGTCCGCATGATTTCGCAGATATCCTCGAAGCGGGTATAGAGGAAACTCTCCTCATGATGGGCCAGACACCATTTGGCGAGGATGGAGCCGCCGCGCGAGACGATTCCCGTGACCCGTTCGGCGGTCAGTGGAATATGAGCCAGCCTGACCCCGGCGTGGATGGTGAAATAGTCCACCCCCTGTTCGGCCTGTTCAATCAAGGTGTCGCGGAAGATGTCCCAGGTCAGGTCCTCGGCGACGCCGCCCACCTTTTCCAGGGCCTGGTATATGGGCACGGTGCCGATAGGCACCGGTGAATTACGGAGGATCCATTCGCGGGTGGCGTGGATGTTGCGGCCTGTGGACAGGTCCATCACCGTGTCCGAACCCCAGCGAATGGCCCATGCCATCTTGTCCACTTCCTCGGCCGCCGAGGAGGCGACAGCCGAATTCCCGATATTGGCGTTGATCTTGACCAGGAAATTGCGGCCGATGATCATGGGCTCGCTTTCGGGATGGTTGATGTTGTTGGGAATGATAGCGCGGCCGCGGGCAATCTCGTCGCGCACGAATTCAGGCGTTACGAACTCAGGCAGGGCGGCGCCGAAGGAGTCTCCGTCATTGGCGTCGGCGGCCTGTTTGCGGCCTTCGTTTTCACGCAGTGCCACATATTCCATCTCCGGGGTGACGATTCCGGCGCGGGCATAGGCAAGCTGGGTTACGGCGACGCCCGCCCTGGCGCGCAGAGGTTGCCGGAGATGGGTGAATTGCGGAACACCGGGCAGTTCCCCGGCCTTATATCTGTCATCGAGTGCCTGTACGGTAAGGCCTTCGTATTCTTCCGTATCGCCGCGCGCCGTGATCCACGGTTCGCGCAAGGGCGGGAGGCCTCGTGAAATATCAATCCTTACCTGGTTGTCGGTATAAGGGCCCGACGGATCATAGACCAGGAAGGACGGCTCTCCGGCGGCGGGCTCAAGCGCGATTTCACGCATGGGGACCTTCACATCGGGGCGTGACTTCGATGTCACATAGATTTTTTGCGATCCCGGCAGGGGGCCGGTTTCCACATCGGGACTGATTCCCACGCTGTCACTGGGCGTGGGAAGAGGGGTGTGTGGGGGGCCGCCTTCAGGCATGGAAATCTCCTTGCGAAAGACAAAGTGCATCAGGAGATCCGGAAAGCGTCGGGATGGCATAAAGGCGAAGCCGCGGTACGCCGGTCTGTTCCATTCCCTACGCCGGTATAAACCGGATCAGGTTCAAAGGGTCATTTCGTGGATAACCATCAACAGCCGGCAATCGACGATATCTCAGCCCCGCAATGGGTGGGACACCCCCAGAAACAGGCCCATGCTGTTACATGCGGGGCTCCGGGTCAAGCTCATTATATACATAATTAAATTGTTGTTTTTTATTTATAACAAATTATTTAAGGAAAATGCTTGCGCCCGGTGGCCTGATGCCTTATTCCCCCCGGTTCCGGGCCACAGAGATGTGGGCGGGGGCCGAGAGGGGATAAGGGATGACAGGCTACAATTGCCACCTGAGAGATAATCCGGCTGCAATGCGGCTATCGCCGTGACCGGTCGGGTGGTAATCTGTCCCCTCCTGCCGGGAACGCCGGTTCCGGCATGCCTTCTCCCCCACATTTCAACTGTATCATGGGAACCAAACCGTTGAGCCGTCATGTTTATCATCGACCCTGACATACAAATCTGGATGACGCTGCTTTTCGTCGTCGGGGCCATCGGCCTCTATACGGTGGAGAAACTGCCCATGGAATACATCTCCATCGCGCTGATGGGGGTGTTGCTCCTGTTCTTCCAGATTTTCCCGGTGCCGGGACCCGATGGCCGTAATCTTCTTGATGCGGCGCGAATACTCGAGGGCTTCGCCAATCCGGCGTTGATAGCGGTGCTGGCGCTTCTCGTGGTGGGCCAGGGGATGGTGAATACGCGGGCGCTGACCCATGTCGTCCAGTCGGTTTTCATGCTTGGTGGGACACAGCCGGCGCTGACCAGGATTCTGGCCCTGATCTTCGTTCTCGTCATCAGCGCCTTTCTCAACAATACGCCGGTTGTGGTGATCTTCATTCCCATCATGCAGGCTTTGTCGGACCGTCTTGGCGCATCGGCCAGTTCAGTGATGATGCCGCTTTCCTTTGCGGCGATTCTTGGCGGGATGACCACCCTGATCGGGTCGAGTACCAATCTTCTGGTTTCCAGCTCCTTAATCGAGCTGGGGGAAACTCCCTTTACCTTTTTTGAATTCACGCTGCCGGGACTCTTTCTGGCCTCGGTGGGGCTGATCTATGTACTGTTCATCGCGCCGCGGATTCTCCCGGACCGGGCCACACTGGCGAATACGCTGATGGGTGAAAGCGGTAAACAGTTCATCGCCCAGATTACGGTTCTTGAGGATTCAAAACTGGTGGGGGAAGAATCCGCCGCCGGCATTTTCCCCAGCCTGCGCGATATGACGGTGCGTCTGATCCTGCGCGGTGAGCACGCCGAACTGCCGCCCTTTGACGGTTTTGCCCTGCGTCCGGGAGACGTTCTGGTGGTGGCGGCCACCCGTAAGGCTCTGACCGATGCCCTGGGGCGCGGCGCCGGGGTCATGCATACGGAATTCAGCGCCCCCGATGACGGAGAGGAGGCCAAAGAGCTTGGCCTTGGCGAAGGTGACCAGGTTCTCGCCGAGGTGATGGTGACGCCGGCTTCGAGACTGATCGGGCAGAACCTTGAACAGATCGGCTTCCGCTACAAGTTCAGCAGTATCGTTCTTGGCCTGCAGCGCCGCTCGCGCATGATACGCACGCGTATGACCGAAATTCCCCTGGAGGCAGGCGATGTGTTGTTGATCCAAGGCGGATCCGAATCCGTCCAGGCCCTGCGCGGCCATCGCGACCTTCTGTTAATGGAATGGTCGGCGATGGAACTGCCCGCGCCCAATCTAGCGCGGCGCGCCAACCTGATTTTCCTGGGCGTTGTAGGCCTGGCTGCGTCCGGCATCCTGCCGATCGTGGTTTCCGCCTTGCTTGGCGCCGCGGTGATGCTCTTCACCGGCGTTCTCAATATCCGCCAGGCGGCCCGTGCCGTGGACCGAAATCTGGTACTCATGGTTGCCACCGCCCTGGCTTTGGGAAGCGCCATGCAGGAAACGGGCGCCGCGGCCTTCATCGCCGACGGCGTCATCGGTATATTCGGTTTTTCTCACCCGGCGGTGGTGCTGTCGGTCTTTTTCTTGCTTGTGGCCGTTATCTCCAACGTCATCAGTAACAATGCCTGTGCCGTTCTTTTCACGCCCATTGCCGTGGGGATCGCCGCCGGCCTTGGCGTGGACCCGAAGATTTTCGCCGTGGCCGTGGTGTTCGCCGCCAACTGTTCATTCGCAACACCGGTGGGCTACCAGACCAACCTCCTGGTCATGGGGCCGGGCCATTACCGCTTTTCCGATTTCGTGCGCGCAGGGTTCCCGCTGACCGTGATTCTATGGCTGGTATTTTCCTTCTTCGCCCCCTGGTACTATAGCCTCTAGCCGGTTTGTGGGGAGGCGGCAAAATGTACCGCCGGTGCTTTCCATTTGCTGTGTGGTGTTAAAAGGAGTACTTAACCAGCGCTTGTCCGGAACACGTTTCCCGTCTCGGGGGGCCAACCGCCGTTCCGTCCATGTAGTGCCAACGGAAACTTGTCAGGTCCATGAACGAACTTCCCAATAAAGGTCTTTTGCCGGAAGGTCTGCGCGATGTACTGCCGCCGGATGCCGCCTTCGAGGCCGACGTGACGAGCGGCCTTATGACCTGTTTTGCTGGCCATGGGTATGAGCGCGTCAAGCCGCCCCTGATCGAATTCGAGGATAGCCTTCTTTCCGGTGTAGGCACGGCGACGGCGCGCGACACCTTCCGTCTGATGGACCCGGTTTCACAACATATGATGGGCGTGCGGCCGGATATGACGGTCCAGGTGGCGCGTATTGCCGCCACCCGACTGGGCCAGGCGCCGCGGCCCTTGCGCCTGTGTTACGCGGGGCAGGTGCTGCGTGCCCGGGGCAACCAGATTCAGCCCGAGCGTCAACTCGGCCAGGCTGGAGCGGAACTGATCGGTTCGGTGGCCGCGGCGGCGGATGTGGAAGTAGTGCGTCTGGCCGTGGAATCCCTTGCCGGTATCGGTGTCGAAGAAATCACAGCAGACCTCAACATGCCGACGCTGATTACGGCGCTGATGAATGATCTTGAACTGGATGAGGCGACCGCCGAGGGCTTGCGCGCGGCGCTGGACCGCAAGGATGCTGCCGCCGTGGCAACGGCGGGTGATGAAGTGGCGGGAATTCTGCGGTCTCTCCTCGGCGTTGCGGGGCCGGCTGACGATGCCCTGGCGGTAATTGAGAAGCTGGAGCTTCCTGCCAGGGCAGCGCGGGAACGTGACGCATTTCTGGAAACGGCCCGCCTGATTATCGAGGAACTTTCCGATGTGCGGCTGACAGTGGACCCGGTGGAGACCCGCGGATTCGAATACCACTGCGGCATCACCTTTACCCTGTTCGCCCGCAGCGAACGCGGGGAACTGGGCTGGGGCGGGCGCTATATGGTTGATCGAGGGGATGGCGGCAAGGATAGCGCGGAACCGGCGACGGGATTCACCCTGTTCATGGGCGCTGTCATGGGGGCGTTGCCTGGACCGCAGCCCGCGAACCGGGTCTATCTTCCCTTTGGGACTCCGCAGGCGGTTACCGCCGGACTGCAGGGTGAGGGCTGGGTCGTGGTCGGAGGGTTGGAGCAGGTTGCGAACATATGTGCCGAGGCCCGGAGGATGAACTGTTCTTACGTTTTTCAGGATGATGACGTGGTCGCTGTGGACAAGGTGTCATGACGGCGGTCTATTGCGGAATTTTTTAATCGGTTAAAGGAACGACATGGCGAATGTGGCGGTAGTCGGCTCCCAGTGGGGGGACGAAGGCAAAGGAAAGATCGTGGACTGGCTCAGCCAGCGCGCCGATGTGGTGGTGCGCTTCCAGGGCGGGCACAATGCCGGCCATACGCTGGTTATTGATGGCGAAACCTATGCCTTGAGCCTGTTGCCATCGGGCGTGGTGCGCACGGGAAAGCTGTCGGTTATTGGCAACGGAGTTGTTGTGGATCCCTGGGCTCTTCTTGAAGAAATCGAGGCCTTGCGTGAACGGGGGGTAGATATCACTCCGGACAATTTGAAGCTGGCGGAGAGCGCCACGCTTATTCTTCCCTTTCACGGCTATATCGACCGTGCCAGGGAAGAGGCCCGCGGGGCGACGAAGATCGGCACCACCGGCAGGGGTATCGGGCCAGCCTATGAGGACAAGGTGGCGCGGCGCGCAATCCGGGTCTGTGATCTCGCTGACACGACCTGCCTTGCGGAACGGATGGAACAGCTTCTTTTCCATCACAATGCCATATTACGGGGCCTGGACGCCGAGGAAATCGACGGCAAGGCACTTATGGCCTCGCTTAAGACGCTAGCGGTAAAAATCCTGCCTTTTGCGGATCGGGTATGGGAACGGCTTGAATCAGCACGGCGCGACGGAAAGCGAATTCTTTTCGAGGGCGCGCAGGGGGCCATGCTGGACGTGGATCACGGAACCTACCCCTTTGTCACCAGTTCCAATACGGTGGCGGGACAGGCAGCCGTCGGCGCGGGGGTGGGTCCCGGCAGTGTTGATTACGTGCTCGGGATTACCAAGGCGTATACGACACGGGTGGGCAGCGGACCGTTCCCCACCGAACTCGACGACGAAACTGGCCAGGCGTTGGGCGAGCGGGGCCAGGAAATCGGCACCGTGACGGGGCGCCCCCGGCGCTGCGGATGGTTTGACGCTGTGATGGTGCGCCAGGCGGTTAAGGTATGCGGCATCCACGGTATTGCATTAACCAAGCTCGACGTTCTCGACGGTATGGAAAGCCTGAAAATATGTACCGGCTATGATCTCGATGGGGAACGCATCGCCTGTCTGCCTGCCGCCATTTCGGCCCAGGCAGGCGTGGAGCCGATCTATGAAACCCTGGAGGGCTGGACGGACAGCACCCGTGGCGCGCGTTCCTGGGCCGATCTGCCGGCCACGGCCATCAAATATATTCGCCGTATCGAAGAACTGATTGAAGCCCCGGTGGCATTGCTGTCCACCAGCCCCGAGCGTGAGGATACGATCCTCGTGCGTGATCCCTTTTCCGGCTGACTGTCGCACTTTTGCCCCGGCATGTGGGGGTGGGTATGGCAGGACGCTGATCGGTTCAGCGGATTGGGTTCCTTAACGAGCACCAGAAAGAACTTATGGAGGAATGGGGCGAGGAAATCACAACCCAGCAAAGGCCCACCTGATAGCCGGGCCCAGTCCTTATTCACTTCCTATGATGAGCTCGCGCCTAGTTTCCTAAGCGTTGTTCCATGGCGTGGCTACGCACGGATTTCTGCAACTTTTCAAAGGCCCGGACCTCTACCTGGCGAATCCGCTCCCGGGAAATGCCATAGCGTTTGCTGAGTTCTTCAAGGGTGCGGGGCTTGTCGCTGAGACGCCGCTCGGTCAGGATATGACGCTCTCTTTTGTTGAGGCTGCCCATGCCTTTTTGCAGAAGCTGGCGCCGGTTGTCCAGTTCCTCCATATCGCCCAGAGAACTTTCCTGGGAGTCACGGTCATCGGCAAGCCATTCCAGCCACTCGCCTTCGCCGTCAGCTTTCAATGGAGCATTGAGAGAACGGTCGGGAAAGGTCATGCGCATGTTCATGCTGATGACGTCCCGTTCCGGCACGTTCAGGCTCTCGGCGATTTTAGTCACGTTTTCGGGGCATAGACCGTCTTCATCGAAGGCCTTCAATTTTCCTTTCAGGGAGCGCAGGTTGAAAAACAGTTTCTTCTGCGCCGCCGTGGTGCCGATCTTCACCAGGGACCAGGAATGCAGGATATATTCCTGGATGGCGGCCCTGATCCACCACATGGCATAGGTGGCGAGTCTGAACCCGCGGTCGGGGTCGAAGCGTTTGACCGCCTGCATCATGCCTACATTCCCCTCGGAGATAAGCTCGTTCAACGGCAGTCCATAGCCGCGATAGCCCCTGGCGATCTTGGCCACGAGCCTGAGATGGCTGTTGACCAGTTGATGGGCGGCGTCATCATCTTGGTTTTCCTGCCAGCGCTTGGCCAGATCAAACTCTTCTTCCGGCTTGAGCATGGGATATTTGTGGATTTCCCGAAGAAACTTTGAAAGACCAGCTTCATTACCCACCTGCGAAAATTGTGCTCTCGACGCCATTGTGAAACTCCCGGATCTCTGATTCCCAGGGCCGAGATTTCCGATTCTTGGAAAAAGGAAACAACGATCCCATGCTCGGGGTAGAGAATAACCTAGTGTTTCGCTCAGGTATAGTAATTTTTTATATATCGTCTAGGTAAAACATTAACTCCTTCATATCTAATGGTATTTCCTGCTCAAATTTTAGATTTTTGGCGCTTGTAGGATGTTCAAAGGCGATCATGGCGGCGTGGAGGGCCTGGCGTTTGAAGGTGGCGATGGCGGTTGATGCATCACCGGAAATACCCGCCGGACGCCAGGCCCGCCCATAAAGCTGGTCACCCACCAAAGGATGTCCAAGCTTCGTCATATGTACCCGGATCTGATGAGTACGGCCGGTAGCGGGCCGGCATTCCACAAGACTGGCCGCAGGTTTTTCTCCTTTACCCAAGGTGCGGATAAGGCGATAGCGAGTAAGGGCGGGTTTTCCTCCCCGCGCCAAGACGGCCATTTTTTTTCGGTTTTTCGGGTTGCGGCCGATATTGCCGCTGATTTCGCCTTGTGGGGGGCTGGGCACGCCACGCACCACGGCCAGATAGGCGCGTTCCATGCTGTGACTGGCAAATTGCCCGGCCAGGGCGGCATGGGCGGCGTCGGTCTTGGCGGCCACCATGAGGCCGCTGGTATCCTTGTCGAGGCGATGGACGATGCCGGGCCGTTTGATGCCGCCAATGCCCGACAGGGAGTCTCCGCAATGGGCGAGAAGGGCATTAACCAGGGTACGGTCGGGATTGCCGGGCGCGGGATGCACCACCAGACCCGGCGACTTGTTGACGACAATGAGCTGGTCGTCCTCATACACGATATGGAGGGGAATGTCCTGGGGCCGGGGCGCCGCCTCTTTTGGTTTCGGCACGATGATACGGAAGTCCTGGCCGGATGTGACCTTGTATGCGGGGTCCCTGAGGACCGCATCCCCGCATGTCACATAACCGTCGGTGATGAGCTTTTTCAGCCGTGAACGGGAAAGCCCAGGCACGGCCTGGGCCAGGAAAGCATCCAGCCGTGCCCCGCTATGGTCTTCGCAGGCCCGGACGTGGTATCGGTTTGTTTCGGTATCCGCCGTCATCCTGTAACAGAGACTGGACCTAAAACATGCAGGCGCTCAAGGCCCTCGTTATCGGCATGGGAATTTTAATTCTGGTGGCCATGGCGGTGCTCGCCGTCACCATTTACAAACGGGCCACGACGCCGGGCGGTGAAACGGCGATGGGGGATGGCCCACGGGCTGGGGGTGCATCGGGTCTTTCCTTCGGTGCTTTTGGTTCTGTGGACCTGCCTGTTCCCGCAGGCGCCCAAGTGGAGGAAGTGGATAGCGGTGATGGCCGCCTCACGCTGAGGCTGCGTCTGGATGACGGAAGCACCCGCATCATGGTGGTGGACCTTTCCAGCGGTGCTCTGCTCGGCACTCTCGTCCTCCAGCCTACTCCGGAATCCGGCCCCTGAACTGGAGGTCCGACATGACCTCCTTGCCCGAGGTTCTCCTTCCCCGGGCGGCCCTGCGATGTATCGAGACCCAGGCCGAGGCCGCCTATCCGCAAGAATGCTGTGGTTTGTTGGTGGGAACCCGTAATGCGGCCTTGATCACAATCAGCCGCGCGGAAGCTTCCGCCAATGTGGCGGGTGAAACGGCTGGGGTGGATACCAGCCGCCGTTTCGAGGTCGATCCGCGTCTGCGGCTGGCGCTGATGCGTGAGCTGGAAGAAAGCGGTGGAACCATCGTCGGCCTTTACCATTCCCATCCAAATCATCCCGCCAGGCCCTCCCGGCATGACCGCCACAGCATCTGGGAGCCGGAACTCCTGTGGCTTATCACGGCGGTGGAGAAGAGAGAGGCCGGCGTCACCACCGCCCACCTTCCCGACCTGGACGCCCGTGATTTCCATGCCCTGAAGCTGCGGGTTGTGGATGGGAAAGATTAAGGCGGCAGGCAACAAGTTGGTTGCCGGAACCGTAAGGCGTTTTTAAGCTCCTTGCGCCGCTTGCCCCGAAGGCTGTGGGGGAGAATAGGCCTTGCTCATGAAAGCATGAGGATCGTAATAGAAGTTCTTGTACGCCGAAACCATGCGCTGGAGTGAAAACTCCTCGGTGATTCTTTGCCGGGCCCGGCGGCCAAGATTGTGCCGCAGTGCCGGGTCTTGCTGTAACTTTACGATGGCTTCGGCCAGGGCATTGGAATCCCCCGGTTCGATGATAATCCCGCAATCGCCGACGATCCGGCTTGAATCACCCACATCGGTGGCGATAACTGGAAGTTCGCAGGACATGGCCTCGGTGATAGCGTTGGAAAATCCTTCGCCGTACGCCGAGGCAGAGATAAATACATCCATAGCCTGGAGGATAAGAAGCGTGTCCGGACGTTCTCCTAGGCTAACTAAACCTGGCACCTTGGGGAGTTCTTCGGTTCCGTAGCCGGCAACGATGCAAACGGTGTCGTCAAGCTTTTCCAGTGCGGTAAGAAGATTGGGATAATCCTTCATGGGGTCATTACGCGCCAAGGCGCCGATGACAAACGCATCCTTATCAATGCCAAGCTTGGCGCGGGCTTTGCGGCGCGATGATGGAGTGGTCTGGAAAAGAGAAACATCCAGGCCATTGTCAATAACAGTAAATAGCTTCGGTTTA
>Ga0208278_1000326_pt1 | contig 26546 bp, 29 predicted proteins | sample ETN01SmetaG_FD_185794 | JGI IMG/M metagenome (GOLD analysis project Ga0208278, IMG submission 185794) | Marine microbial and viral communities from oxygen minimum zone, Eastern Pacific Ocean - ETNP2014F12-01SV259 (SPAdes) (version 2) | ecosystem: Environmental > Aquatic > Marine > Oceanic ...
CTGTGGGTTATACTCCTGTGTTCCATATTCACACAGCACAGGTTGCATGCCAGGTTATGAAAATAGAGAAGAAAATGAATCCAGCAACAGGAGAGGAAATAACTACAGATAAAGAAATCCTTAGAAATGGGGATGCTGCTGTTGTTAAATTAAAACCAGTAGCACCATTGGTAATAGAGAGGCAGAAGGACATTCCACAAATGGCTCGTTTTGCCATAAGAGATTCTGGCACTACAGTTGCTGCTGGAATGTGTATTGATTTAGTTAAAAAAGAGTAAAATCAATATCATCTCCCAGAATATTAATTCATGATGAGATAATCCTTATCATGAGGTACGAAAATGCAAAAAGCAAGAATTAAACTAGCAAGTATAGACATAAATAAGATTAATGAAGTGTGCAGTTATATACAGGATATTTCTAAAAAAACCGGGGTTGAGATGCGAGGTCCAATTCCTTTGCCTACTAAAAAATTAAAGGTCACTACTAGGAAAACTCCTGATGGAGAAGGTAGAGCAAGTTGGGAAAGATACGAAATGAGGATTCATAAAAGATTGATTGATCTGGGTCTGGATGAAAGGGCTTTAAGATTGGTGATGAGGGTGCCAATTCCAGAGGATTTGAATATTGAGATTGAAATGATTGAATAGTTCTTATAAAAACCATAAATTATTTAAATTCTTATTTTAAGGTATAAATTCTGAGGTGGTTTGTTTGATACCCGGATGCGAAAAATGTTTTAAAATTGGAGGTATCATTTTTTTGGTTTTGGGCATATTGTTTTTGTTGCAAGACCAAGGCATATGGAATTTCTGGAACATTAGCTGGTATACAGCCTTGTTTTTGGTTGCAGGTGTAATACACTTGTCCTCTGGACAATGTCCGGAATGCAAAACTTCCAAGTCTGGTAAGAAATAATTTTATTTTTTAATTTTTTTTATTCTCCTTCAAACTCGACCAAAGAAAAAACATTATAGTCTTTTAATTTTTCTCTGCCTTTTAGGTCTATTAACTCAATTACAAAAGCAATCTCAATTATTTTTCCGCCTAAAAGTTCTACTAATTTAATAGTAGCTGATATTGTACCTCCAGTTGCTATTAGGTCATCAACTATCAGGACTTTATCTCCTTGCTTTATTGCATCTTCATGTATTTCAACAACTGCATTTCCATATTCTAAAGAATATTCTTGCTTCATTGTTTTATGAGGTAGTTTGCCTTCTTTTCTTATTGGAACAAAGCTACAACCTAATTTATATGCTAAAACAGATCCAAAAATAAAGCCTCTTGACTCTATAGCTACTATCACATCAATATTTTTACCTTTATATCTTTTATAGAACTTGTCAATAACATACTTAAAAGCTTTTTTATCCTGCAAAAGAGGTGTAATATCCCTAAACATGATGCCTTTCTTTGGCCAATCAGGAATAGTTCTGATTTTTGATTTTAAATCCATAATAAATGAAGATGATGTAATTATTTAAAAATTTTGTTAATTATTGAAATAAAAATTAAATAAGTTAAATCTATACTCGCGGACAATATCAATTGAGCATTAGTTGTCCGTTCGTAATAAGTAAACGCAATAATTATGCTCAATTATTTGTTGCCTTTACTATACCATAATCTTAAATAAGGTATTATAATCTTTATATTAAAATGAAAGTCAATGGCAAAGGCTACAGAACAGTATGGATGGAAGGAAGTGAGGTTAAACTAATCAATCAGACTTTATTGCCTCATAAGTTTGAAATCTACACATGCAAAAATCATGAAGAAACAGCTGAAGCAATAAAAACAATGATTGTTCGCGGAGCAGGTGCAATAGGTGCAACAGCAGCTTATGGTGTAGCACAGGCAACATTAGAAGCAAATGATAATAGTTTTAAGGAATATATTAAAAAAGCAGCAGAAACAATACAAAAGACAAGGCCTACTGCTCAAAATCTTTTTACAGGAATAAATTATGTATTAAATTCTATTAAAAATTTATCAAATTTGAATGAAGCCCAAAAAACTGCAATAGAAAAAGCAAATGAATTTGCTGATTATGATGCTAATGCATGCAAGAAAATAGGAGAATTTGGAAATTCTTTAATTAAGAATAATTATAAAATAGAGACTCATTGTAATGCCGGCTGGTTGGCATTTGTTGACTGGGGTTCTGCTTTAAGTCCAATATATTATGCTCACAGAGCTGGAAAAGATGTTTTTGTTTTTGCTGATGAAACAAGACCAAGAAACCAGGGCAGTACTTTAACAGCATGGGAATTAGCGCAGGAAAAAGTACCGCATGCAATTATTCCAGATAATGCTGCCGGCTATTATATGAAAAAGGGGGAAGTAGATATGATGATTGTAGGTGCTGACAGGATTGCAGCTAATGGAGATGTTGCTAATAAGATAGGAACTTATGAAAAAGCAGTTCTGGCAAAAGAAAACAATATTCCATTTTATGTTGCTGCCCCTACAACAACTTTTGATTTAAACACAGAAAATGGAGACAAAATTCCAATAGAAGAGAGAAGTGAAGATGAGGTTTTGTTTGTTTCTGGTGATGATAATGGAAAGATTACAAAAGTAAGGATAGCTTCAAAAGGAAGCCATGCAAAGAACCCTGCTTTTGATGTTACACCTACTAAATATATTACCGGAATAATAACTGAAAAGGGCATTGTTAAGGCAAATAAAGAGGAAATAAAGAGATTGTTTGAATGACTGCTATGAACGAAACAATAAAAACGATAAAAGAAAGAAGGTCTGTAAGAACCTATAAAGATAAACCAATAGAAAAAGAAAAGATAAATGAAATTCTTGAATGCGGCTTAATGGCTCCTAATGCCCGTCATTTACAACCATGGAAATTTATTGTGGTTACAAATAAAGATTTGATAAGAGAAACAGCTAAAAGAGTCCAGGATAAGGTTATTGATAATCCAAGATATCCTTTTGTAAAAGAAAGATTAAAAACAAAAGAAGATGCTATATTCTATTCTGCACCTTTGGTAATTTTTATTTTAGGCGACAAGGAAAACAAATGGTCTAAGATTGACTGCTCCCTGGCAGCAGAAAACATGATGCTAGCTTCAAAATCTCTTGGTCTAGGCTCATGTCCAATAGGAATGGCAAGGCACTTAAAAGATGAAAAAGACCTAATAGAAAAATTAGGTTTTGATGAAAACTATGAATTAATAATAACCTTAGTTTTTGGCTACTCTGATGAAGAGCCAGAGTTAAAGGAAAGAAAAAAGGATGTCGTTGAGTGGATTGAATGAATTTGAATAAAAACAGCAAAAACCTTATAAAATGAACATATATCTTGCATTGCAGAGTGATTTAAATGTGTTGGGGATTAAGAAACAGATTATCAAAAGTAATCAGTCCAAAGACTGGAAAAACAGTTATGCTAGCTGTAGACCATGGCTACTTTCAAGGGCCTACTACAGGGCTTAGGGAACTCAAAAAAGCTATAGACCCTTTAATACCTTATGCAGACTGCTTATTTATTACAAGGGGCATGTTAAGAAATTGTGTTGATCCACAGACAAAAAGTCCTATTTTCTTAAGAGTTTCTGGTGGTCCAAGTATCCTAAAAGATGACCTGTCAGATGAGCATATAACAACTTCTATGACTGAAGCATTAAGGTTAAATGCAGTTGGCGTTGGAATGTCAATTTTTGTAGGAGGGGTAAATGAATCAAGAACTGTTGCAAATCTGGGGAAATTGGTAAATGAAGCAGAAGAATATGGAATGCCAGTTTTGGCTATAACTGCTGTTGGCAAGGAAATGGCAAGAGATGAAAGATATTTAGGTCTAGCTTGCAGGATGGCTGCAGAGCAAGGAGCGCATATTGTCAAAACATACTATTGTGATAATTTCAAGGAAGTTGTCAAAGCATGTCCAGTGCCTATTGTCATAGCTGGCGGTAAAAAAATAGATGAAAAAGATGCTTTACAGATGGCCCGTAATGCAATAGATGACGGTGCTGTTGGTGTTGATATGGGGAGAAATATTTTCCAATCAGAAAATCCAGTGGGAATGATTAAAGCCATAAATGCAGTAGTGCATAAAAACGCCTCTGTAGATGATGCTTTTAATATTTACGAGAAAGAAAAGAAATGATTTCTTATGAAAGTCGCAGTTTATTACACTAATAATGACATTAGGATAGAAGAAAGGCCCATTCCAAAGATTTCTGATGGTGAGATTCTTGTTAAGATGAAGGCATCTGGTATTTGCGGTACTGATGCTATGGGATGGTATAGGATAAAGAAAGCTCCTCGCGTTTTAGGCCATGAAATAGCTGGAGAAATTGTTGAAAGCAAATCAAAAAAATACACCGTTGGACAAAGAGTTTTTGTAAGCCATCATGTTCCATGCAACAACTGCAAATATTGTTTAGATGATAATCATACTGCTTGTGAAACCCTGCATAAAGGAAATTATGACCCTGGTGGTTTTTCTGAATTTATAAGAATCCCCAAAATAAATGTTGATAACGGAACCTATTTGCTTCCGGAAAATATTTCTTATGAAGAAGGCGCAATGATTGAGCCGTTAGCATGCGGTGTTAGGGCTTTAAGATTGATTGATATAAAAAAACGCCACACTGTTTTAATTCTAGGCTCTGGAGTTTCTGGCCTGATGAATATCAAATTAGCTAAACTTATTAGTGCAAAAGTTATTGCGACTGATATTGATGATTATAGGTTAAACAAAGCAAAAGAATTTGGCGCAGATGAAGTAATTGATGTATCTAAAGAAAAAGTTAATGTTAAAGCAGAAAGAATCATAGTTTGCACTGGAGCTTATCAAGCAGTTAAACAGGCATTTGAATGTATAGACCGGAAAGGAATAATTTTATTCTTTGCTGTACCTGAGAAAAACATTGAAGTTCCAAATGTTGATTTATGGAGAAATGAATTAACAATAACCTCTTCTTATGGAGCAGCTTCTGTCGATCTTAAAGAATCCTTGGACTTAATTAAAAATAAAAAAGTAAATGTTAAAGACATGATAACACATAAATTGCCATTAGAAAAAATACAGGAAGGATTTAAACTTGTTACAGATGCAAAAGAATCCTTAAAAGTTGTCTTAACTAATTAACTTATTTAATCTTAGGTATCGTAGCAATAAGTAATTTCTTGACATTATCAACATTCTGTCCGAATATTTCCAAGATTTCTTCCCATGTAACCGGTTCTTCTCCTTCTAGCCAGCTATCATAATCAGTGCTCATGGCCACAGCTGAATATGGAATTTGAGCTTCATTTGCTAAAATACATTCTGGTGCAACTGACATATTAATTACATCAGCACCCCATATACGAAACATCTTTGATTCTGCTCTTGTAGAAAACCTTGGGCCTTCAATTGTTACAACAGTCCCTTTTCCATGAAACTTAAATTTCAGTTCTTTTGAAGTCTTGATTAAGGCTTTTCTTAATTCTTCTGAAAATGGATCTGGCATTGCTGTATGTTTCGCATTTTTCCCTCCAGGAGGAAATTCCTCAAAGAAAGTTATTTTTCTAAGCCTTGTAAAGTCAATGAACTGGTCAAGGATAACAAAGTCTCCTCTTCCAATTTTCCGTCTTAAGCTGCCGCAGGCAGTTGTCGCTAAAATATGAGTGCATCCTTGATCCTTTAGAGCCTGTATATTTGCCCTGAAGTTAACCTGTGTTGGAGGGATAGTATGCTGTTTACCATGTCTTGCCAGCATTGCAACATCAATACCTTTAATCTTCCCAATAGTTAAAGCAGAAGAAGGCTTTCCGTAAGGTGTTGTAACTCTTATTTCTTTTGCGTCCTTTAGAATTTTAGGATCATCCAATCCAGAACCGCCAATGATTCCTATTTTTGCCATTTTATTTAACTTTCAAAACACTTTTCTCAGCCTGATCACTTATTATTGCGCTATTACCAGAAGGATCTTCTATGATTATTTTTTGCTTTTCTTGTCCCCACATTATCTTCATAAGTTTTTTTAATAGATTTTTTGCTTTTTTCTTGTCATCATTATCTTCTGCCGTGTCCCTTACAGTTTCAATTTGATACTTAATCCTGTTTAGTATTCCTTCTATGTTTGTTACAAAACCCTGTGCAGCAGGGCCTGGAGTTATTGTAGTTATATGTGGAATCTTAACAGTAGCTTCTGCACTCTTTACAATCCTAACTTTCATATCTTTTTCATTAGAAATTTCAAAAGTATATTTGCAGGGCTCTTTTCTCTCAGCAGCCTCAACATCAGATTTATGATACTTGCAGTTAGAGCATGTCATGGAAAAAAGAAAAACCTTTCCAAAATAAGGTACCTCTGTTTCCTTCTCCATCAAGACTAAAGTCTTCTTATGGCACAAAGGACATGCTTCTCCTGGTGTTGTTTCTGGTTTCCCCATGAAACCAAGGTAAAGAATTCTGTTTTTATAGTTTGCGGTTATAGAGATATGTTGTAAGGCAGAATGAAAATTAAAATTTAATATAAAAAAAATTAGAATTAATCATACTCGTTAACTTCGCTCACAGCCTCTTTCTTCTCTGGCTCTTCTTGGCTTTTGTGCCTGTAGATGTGGGCAAAGGAAGGTACTGCTGCAATCCAGTTATCGCCAAAACCGGCTATATCACCTTCAATAGCATCAGCTGTCTTTTTTAGCTTGTTAATAGCTCTTTTTAATTCAACTAAATCCTTGTCTTTCAGGGGTTTTATGTTCACTAAAGCGATAGTATGCCCTTCCCTTAAAGAATCAAGTATTGGCTTAATGCTTTCAAAGTCCTCCATTACAAAAGGCCTTACAGTTACTTTAGAGCCAGCTTCTGCACCAGCATCTGCCCCAAGCTCAACATAGCCATCTTCTTCTGCTTCATGTATGATTTCAGAACCATCACCGGTAACTTTTTCTTTTAACTTATCAAAAAAACCCATGAAACCACCTTTATTGTTTAATTAAATATTTTAATTACTAACAAATATTTAAATCTTTCTATTGTAAGGTAGATACAGTATATCAACAAATTACCATAATATACTACAACGAAACACAGCGGAAAAACAAGTTTTTCTAGGTATTTGGAAATTCGTGAATTGTGAGCGAGTTCGCAAAAAGGAGCTCACTCTCACCTCACTAATTTCCAAAAGCTTTTTAAATCAGCATAAAATTCAATTTCCATGGCAAACAAGATTGGGGGCTTGAGAAGAAAAAGCCGGTATAAGTTAAAGAAAGAAAGAAGGCAAAAAGGCAAGGTAAGTGTAAGCAGGTTTATGCAGTCCTTTAAAGCAGGCCAGAGGGTCTGTTTGAGCATTGAGCCTTCTTTGCATAAAGGCAATTTCCACTTAAGATTTGTAGGAAGAGCTGGGACCGTAAAAGGCTTAAGGGGAAAATGCTATGAAATTGCTATAAATGACAAGGGAAAAGAAAAATTGCTTGTAGTGCACCCTGTACATTTAAAAACATTGGAGTGATTAATATGGTAATGGAAATAATATCAGAAACTCCTGTTGATGCACATCAACTGAAGGAGGAACTAAGCAAAATAAAGCATAGAGACAAAGAACTAAATTTTAGGGCTGCTAAGACAGAAGAATACTTAATCGGTATTGGTGTCAATAAGAATGCAGAAGCCATTTATAATAAAATAAACAAGCTGAATATTTCAAGGCTAAAAGAACAGCATATACGCAAGCTCATAGACATAATGCCTGCAACCATTAAAGACCTTAAGGTCGTTATGCAGGGCTACACTATAAGCTTAAGCAATGAAAATATGAAGAAAATTGTGGATATAATCAACAGCTTTGCAGAAAAAGAGTGATTTCTAGGATTTTTTTACATCAAATTGAAAATCTTTATAAATACAAAAGTTAAAATTATTAAAAAATGAGGGTGGATATAGAAAAAAGGCATATAGCCGGCTATGAAAAAATAGCTAGGGAAGTAAACAGAGCTGTAAAAAAGACCACTTTAAAAGCCAAAAAAAGCAAATATGCGCAGGCTGTAGTCCAGAAGGATATAAGCGTAGAAAACAAGAAAAAAAAACTGGCAAAAAACCTGCACGAGCTTATAATAAGCACTTTTTCAATAAATATTAACAAAAAGATAGCAACAGACAGCTTAAAGGCAAATATAGAGATGATTAGGTATATAATACATAAGATAAAGTCCATCAACAATTACCTCGAAGAAGACCTTTTGCGGGAACTTGGAGTAATTAAAAAGTCGCTGATTGTAAAAGCAGTTAAATCAGGCACTCCAGCGAGGTATCTTGAGCAAAGCGCCAGAGTCCTAACTGAAAATGACATAAGCAGGATTGAACATACAGTTTATGAGATGATACACAAGATCATATTTTTTGATAAAAAGTTGCTGAAGGATTACAAGAGTGGAGAAATAAAAGTAATAAAAACTGAAAAACTTGGAATAAGAAACCTTGAAAAAATACTTAGGGCAGAAAGCGAGCTTTTAGAAATCCTAGAGGCAAAAATCCCCCCACCCAATAAGGTAAAAGCAAAGTTATTCACAAAAAAGATATTCAGCAGCTGGGTTCCAATGGTATTTGCATTGTTATCAGCGTTTGAGACAGAGTGTAATAAGGAAAATTCAATATTTTTAAATATCAAAGCCAATGACAAATTAAGAAAAAAAATTGAAAAGAAGATAAAGCATGTTATTAAAGAGAAAGAAAAGCTGCTTAAAATAAAGGAAAAAAGGGCACTGCAAATGAAAACTTTTGGAAACATAAATGATGGTTACAGGCAAACATTTCACGAGTATGTTTCAGCAGCAAGTTTATAACAATCAATATGGAATCATTACAATTAAACGAGCAGAAAATGGAAAAGACAAAAGAAGAAAACGCAATAATACTGGACTTCTTGCCAAATGGATATCCACTTGATGAAAGGCCTATGTATATGAAGACTCCAGTAGCGCAAGCCATAGGCAAGGAGCATTTTGTTCTGCTGGAGCTTGTACCAAAAAAAGAAGTGTATTTGCAGTTATATGAAGAGGTCTATATAGGAGAGGGCAAAAGAGACAAGATACACCATATAGTTGGCAAGCTTCCAATGTCAAAATTAACAAGAACTGCTGAAAGTGAATTGGAATTTATAATAAAAGATATTGTAAAGAAAAATGAAAAGATGTTTGTCGATTTTTTCAATAACGCAAAGCCATTAAGCACAAGGATGCATCAGATAGAACTGCTTCCAGGTGTAGGGAAGAAACATATGTGGGAAATAATAAATGCTCGCGAAGAAAAACCTTTTGAAAGCCTTGATGATATTAAGAAAAGGGTTAATCTAATTCCGGATCCTGAGAAGCTGATAATAAAAAGAATAATGCTGGAATTGGAAGGAACAGAGAAGCATAAATTATTTGTTGATGTTTTCTAGATTCTTATTTTTTTACGAGATCATGCATACTTCCCGCTAAAATCTTTAAAGAATGTAATTAATAATGATAGTGCAATAGGTCCTATAAAAACTCCCATTATCCCGAACAGGTTAATGCCTCCGATTATTCCCACTAATATTGTAAGAGGATGGACATCAGCTTTGCCTCCTATTAGCTTAATTCTAAGAATATTATCCACTAGACTTATTATGAAAATTCCGTATAAGAACAACCCAATGCCCATTCCCATTGCCCAATATGAGCTATTAATTATTCCATTGATAAGCAAAAATATTGAAGTGGGAATCCATATTATGGCAGGCCCTATCAAGGGAATTAAAGCGAAAATTGCCATTATAACCCCCCAGAAGATCGCACTTTCAACGCCAAAAATATAAAATCCTATTGCCCCAAGAGCACCTTGCGCAATTGCTACAATTATGTGGGCAAAAACAACAGAATAAGTGACTTGGCCAAAGTGCTCTACAAGCTTCTTTGAATGCTTCTTATCTAAAGGAATCATTTGCACGATGTTATTTAGCAGCCCTTTTCCATCTTTAAACAAAAAGAAGGATATAAACAAAGCCAAAGCAATGCCTACAATTGTGTTTGGTATTCTTACAACAACGTATGTTGCTATTTCTGTTATTTTTTTAAAAACAGCATTAATAATTTCGTCAAAATTAAAATATCCTGAACCAGATACAAAATTAACTACAGCGCACTTGCCAGAGCCAGAATCTTTACATTCTAAATCAAAATAACCCTTTTTCACTATGTTTTCCTCAACATAATTGTAGATTTGTGCAGATTGTCTTGGTATTTGCGATGCTACAAATATGAATGGCATGAGGAATATTAAAACTATTAAAACAAGTGTTATTAGAATTGACAGGTTTTCATATTTTAGTGGTTTTTTGATTTTTGTGTATAATGGGTAAAATACATAAGTCAATATTATGCTTACCAAGAAAATGTTAAGCAAAGGCTTTAGCAAAATATAGAATAAGATTACTGCTAGTATGATAAGGAGTAATTGCAAATTAGAGGAAATATTGGTATTTTTAATTCTGATCACTCGCTGAATTTTGAATGTAAAGCAGCTATCGATATTATAGCAATGCCAACCAAAATATGAGGTACTCCACCAGCCATATTTGGAAATTGTTCTTTAACATACAATGCAACCCCTATGCCTAGAACACCCAAACCAGCAGAAAAAAGGATTACTGTTGTCAATAAATTCCTTATTTTTTTTCCAAGTCCTGATAGATTTCTTATCCAGTTTACTATATGTTCAGCTTCTTCTGCAGCAACAGAAATCAAAGAATTCATGGATTTTTCCATAACTTTGTTTAAAATTGACTTAAAAGTGACTTTTTCTTCTTTTTCTTCCTTTTTTGCCATACTAATATCCTCTTTTTGTTGAGATATTATCTAATTGGTAATATGATATTTAAAAGTTTCGAATGGTTCAAAAGATATTTAGAAAAATTTATAAGCAAAGCTCAACTATTTCTTTTTTTTAATATGTTGTTAAAGAAGAATGCCAAGCTAGTTCTCGAAGACGGCTCTATTTTCTACGGATATTCATTTGCTTCTGAAAAGTCTGTATCGGGAGAGGTTGTTTTTTCTACAGGCATGGTCGGCTATCCAGAGTCATTGACAGACCCAAGCTATAAAGGCCAGATTTTATGCTTAACTTATCCATTAATAGGCAACTATGGAATTCCTAGTGAAGAAAAAAACAATTTTGGCTTAAAAAAGCATTTTGAATCTTCTAAAATACATATACAAGGCTTAGTAATTTCTGATTATTCTTTTGATTATTCACATTGGAATGCTAAAAAAAGCCTTGCTGAATGGCTTAAAGAGAACAATATTCCTGGAGTATTTGACATTGACACGCGCGAATTGACCAAAAAAATAAGGGAGAAAGGGGCTATGCTAGGCAAGATTATAATTAATGATAATGAGGTTGAATTTTATAATCCCAATAAAGTTGACCTTGTTAGGGAAGTTACAATAAAAAATCCCATTATATACGACGCAATCAATAAAAATTCAATAATTAAAAAAATAAACAATGATAAAAATAATAAAATAAATGAAAAAAATAAGACTGTAATTCTAATCGATTGTGGAGTTAAAAATAATATAATAATGTGCCTTCTGAAAAGAAATGTCAATGTAATAAGGGTTCCTTATGATTATGATTTCTTCAAATTTGATTTTGATGGCATTGTTATAAGCAATGGTCCTGGAGACCCTAAAATGTGTGACAGAACTATTGGCTATATCAGGAAAGCTATTGTTAAGGAAATACCAATCTTGGGTATATGCTTAGGCAACCAAATACTTGCATTAGCTGCTGGTGCGGATACTTATAAGCTAAAATATGGCCACAGAAGCCAGAACCAGCCTTGCCTGATGAAAGACACAAAAAGATGCTTCATAACAACACAAAACCACGGTTTTGCGGTTAATACAAAAACATTGACTTCTGACTGGGAGCCTTTGTTTACAAACATCAATGACAATACAAATGAAGGCCTTAAGCACAAAACAAAGCCTTTCTTTAGTTCGCAATTCCATCCAGAAGCAACTCCGGGTCCTGTTGATACTGAGTTTTTGTTTGATGATTTTGTTAAAAAGTTAAAAAATGGAACCAATTAGTATTTTAATCATTGTTGTAGTATTTTTTACAGCCTCATTTTTTGGCTCATTGATAGGTGGAGGTGGTTTAATAACAGTTCCTACATTAATATTTATGGGGTTAAGTCCGCATATGGCTTTGGGGACTGGTAAAATAGGAGCAGTTGGAAATACTTCAGGAGCAGCACTGGGTTATGGCCTGCAAAAAAAGATTGACTACAAGATGGGTTTTATTTTTATGGTTTTTGCTGCAACTGGTGCTATTTTTGGGGCTTTTACAGTCTTATCGATATCTGAAGAAATAGTGAAAAAAATCATTGGATTCGTCATGGTTCTCATTTCATTATATTTGCTGCTGAAAAAAGATACAGGAAAAAATACAGAAAAGGCAAAAAGAAATGTAGCTGTTTTTGCACTGTTTGCGCTTGCAAGCGGCCTCTATAGTGGGTTTTATGGACCGGGAATAGGAATAATAAACAGATTAGTACTTTCAGCAGTTTTTTCATATACAATAATTAACAGCGCTGCCCTTTCAACTTTTTCCAATACTGTTACAAACCTTATTTCCTTAATTATATTTTCATTGTTAGGTGCAGTTCAGTTTGTACTTTTTATTCCAATAATCTTATCATCATTCGTCGGAGCATACTTAGGCTCAAAATACGCAGTAAAAATAGGCAATGTAAATGTAAAAAGGTTATTACTTGGTGTAGCAGTTATCATGGCAATAAAATTATTGTTTTTTTAAAATGGAGAAACCCAAAAAAATTTTAGTGCTTGGAAGCGGAAGCTTGAAAATTGGTGAAGCGGGAGAATTTGACTACTCTGGAAGCCAGTGCCTTAAGGCTTTGAGGGAAGAAGGGATCAAAACAGTTTTAGTAAATCCGAATATTGCTACAATCCAGACTAGCAAAGGAATGGCAGATAAAATTTATTTTCTTCCTGTAACTCCTTACTTTGTTGAGCAGGTAATAAAAAAAGAAAAACCTGATGGAATAATGCTTGCATTTGGCGGACAAACCGCGCTAAATTGTGGTGTAGAGCTAAATGATAATGGAATTCTAAAAAAATATAATGTTAAAGTTTTGGGAACTTCTGTTGGAGCTATAAAAGAGACAGAGGACAGGCATTTATTCAAGAAAAAACTTGCAGAGATTGATGTTGAAGTTCCCGAAAGTGAAGCAATTACAAGCATAAATGAAGGCCTTAAAGTTGCTCAAAAAATAAAATATCCGGTAATGGCAAGGATTGCGTATGCTCTTGGAGGACAAGGTTCTGGAATAGCCTACAATGAGGAAGAGCTTAAGGAGATACTAGCAAGGGCATTTTCTTACTCAAAACAAATCTTAATTGAAAAATACCTCGGAGGATGGAAAGAAATAGAATATGAAGTAGTAAGAGATTCTTATGACAATTGCATTACTGTATGTAACATGGAAAACTTTGATCCAATGGGGATACATACTGGAGAAAGCATTGTTGTTGCACCATCCCAAACACTAACAAATTCTGAATATCATAAATTGAGAGGGATTGCAATAAGAGTTATAAGACACTTAGGCATTGTTGGAGAATGCAATATACAATATGCATTGGATCCTGAATCAGAAGATTATAGAATTATAGAAGTCAATGCGCGTTTAAGTAGAAGCTCTGCTTTAGCATCAAAAGCAACCGGCTATCCATTAGCTTTCATTGCTGCAAAACTTGCTTTAGGCTATTCTTTGACAGAAATTGATAATTCTATAACTAAAACAACAAAAGCGTGTTTTGAGCCTGCTCTCGATTATATTGTGATAAAGATACCTCGGTGGGATATGGAGAAATTCAAGAAAGTCAAGTTTCAGCTTGGCAGCGAAATGAAATCAGTAGGAGAGGTTATGGCTATAGGAAGAAAATTTGAGGAAGTTCTGCAAAAGGCATTGAGGATGTTAGGCGTAGGTTTGCATGGATTGGTTTATAAAAATGCAAAAATAAACGGCAATATCGATTCTGAATTAAAAAATCCTACTGATAAACGGGTAATTGTAATTGCAGAAGCAATAAAAAAAAGTTACTCAATTGATAAAATTTATTCTTTAAGCAAAATAGACAAATGGTTTTTATATAAAATAAAGAATATTGTAGAGACAGAAAAAGAGATTAAAAAATACAAAATAAATTCCTTATCAAAAGAGCTTTTAAGATTGGCCAAGCAACAAGGCTTTTCTGATTTTCAGATTGCAAGGTTATTACTTAAGGATTCGGACTATGAAAAAAATATGCTAGCAGTTAGAGAATTAAGAAAAAAATATAACATACTGCCTTTTGTAAAGCAGATAGATACTTTAGCTGCAGAATATCCTGCAAAGACAAATTACCTTTACATGACTTATAATGGGAGCAGGGATGATATCCAGTTTGACAATAAAAATTCTGTTGTTGTTTTAGGCTCAGGGGCTTATAGGATTGGAAGTTCTGTGGAATTTGACTGGTGCTGTGTTAATGCAGTTCTAACCTTAAAGAATTTGAATTATAAAACTATAATGATAAATTATAACCCTGAGACAGTCTCAACAGATTATGATATTTGTGACAGGCTTTACTTTGAGGAAATGAGTTTTGAGCGTGTTTTGGATATTTATGAAAAAGAAATGTCACTGGGGATGATAATATCAATGGGCGGCCAGATACCAAACAACTTGGCAATGAAACTGTACAGGAAAAAAGTAAAAATTCTTGGCACAAGCCCATTAAGCATAGACAATGCAGAGGACAGGCATAAATTCTCAAAACTATGCGACAAATTAAATGTAGACCAGCCAGAATGGACTGAGACAACTTCAATAAGAGATGCAGAAAAATTTGCTAATCGCGTTAAATATCCTGTTTTGATAAGGCCGAGCTATGTTCTTTCTGGCGCTGCAATGTCTGTAGCATTTAATGATAAAGACCTCAAAAAATATCTGGAAAAAGCTACTGAATTGAGCAAAGAACATCCAGTTGTTATAAGCAAATTCATTACAAATGCAAAAGAGATTGAGATAGATGCTGTTGCTTACAAAGGCAGGATTTTGATTTATGCAATTTCCGAGCATGTTGAAAATGCCGGAGTGCATTCAGGAGATGCAACTATGGTCTTGCCTCCGCAATTTACTTATATAGAAACAACAAGGAAGATAAAAGAAACTGCGAAGAAAATTGCTTCTGCTTTAACTATTACGGGTCCTTTTAACATACAATTCATAGCAAAAAGCAATGAAATCAAGGTTATTGAATGTAATCTGCGCAGTTCTAGAAGCTTTCCCTTTGTATCAAAAGTCACTAAATATAATTTCATAGATAAAGCAACTAAAGCGATGCTGGGGTTTGAGGAAAAAGGCAGCTACAATACAATTGATTTGGATTATGTTGGCGTCAAAGCCCCCCAGTTTTCTTTTTCAAGATTGCATGGTGCTGATCCTGTTTTGGGTGTGGAAATGGCATCTACTGGAGAAGTTGCATGCTTGGGAGAAAATATAAATGAGGCTTTTTTGAAAAGTTTGCTGGCAGTTGGTTTTGTCATGCCCAAGAAAAATGTTCTGTTATCTACTGGACCTGTTAAGAGTAAAGCTTATTTGTTAGAAAGCATACGCAAATTAGAACAAAAAGGTTATAATTTATATGCGACAAAAGGTACTGGCAATTTTTATAAGAATAATGGGGTAAATATGAAAATCCTGCATTGGCCTCTTGAAAAAAAAGAGCCTAATGTTTTGACTTACCTTAAGGAAAGAAAAATTGATTTGGTCATCAATATCCCAAAAAGTTTTGAAGAAGAAGAGCTTGAGAATGATTATTTAATCAGGAGAAATGCAGTTGACTTTAACATTCCATTATTGACAAACGAGCAGAACACGAAATTGTTTATTGAATCCATTTCTAAATTAAAGATAGAAGATTTAGAGATTAAGGATTGGAAAGAGTATGAGTAAATAATATTTATTTAACGAGCTGATTTATGAAATTTAAGATCCCTTAATCCTATAAAAAATTCATTAAATGCATCTTGTAATGATTTCAAATAGTCTGGATCTGGCTCAAATAATAGTTCTCCTTCTGCACGATTTTTTTCAAGTCCATGATGGCCTACTATTTCCATAGAAAAAACTTGATATCCTGCCGCAAGATCAGCATACTTTCTGTGGGCTAATTGAAACCTAGGTGATGCTACTTGGCGTTCTTGAACTCTTAAACCATAATCTCTAAAGTGATTTTTTATATATTGTATAAGTTCTGGAGAACAGGATATATTTTCTTCAGTGATAGTGTCTTTACTTGTCATAAGATACAAATGTGGTGTCCCTTTTTCGTCTAGTGATGGCGGATCTAAAGGTTTTCCAACAAGATAAGCCCCTAAATGATGCCCTTTCTGCACAGTTGAAGTTTCATTTGCCCAAATTGAATGTACATCAAAGAGGACTGCAGTTTCATATTTTTCGCGGGCTTTTGCCATAGCGTCATTAACTGCTAAATTTAAAGGGTCATAACCTACTTTCATTAAATTTTCAAATTCTTCATACGAGTAAGGGTGCGTTAACATTCTTTCAATATTATCAGGATGTGAAGCAATGGTAGCATTCCATATAAGCCCCTGAGATTTTGGATCTATATCACCACCTTCAACAGACATAGAGTCATAATCAGTCCTACCCCTGTTTACATCAACGACAGCCCTGGCCAGTTCTGTCCATATTATATAAGCATCATCACGCTCACGAACCCCTATTACTTCAGGGACAGAATGATCAGAACCAGTAACTACAGTCTTTCTAACATCTTCCCTAGAAAGATCTAAATGATGTGAAACTGCATCATATTCTAATCCACTATGGGGAAGTAATAGAACTAAAGGAGAACTCGAGCTTGGCGGAGTCCTTCTGACAAACTCATTTAAATTTTTAGTTCTAGATGTATAATTGGACATACTCATTATTCAGTTAGGTAACATCTACTCTTTTTTAAACATACTGGAAAATATATAAATTATATAATTGGTTCATATACGCATAAAAACCCAAACCCTTATAAAACAAATTCAAATTCTTTTAATTGGTGATTATGAAATGGCATTTGACAAGAATTTAGACAAGGAATTGTTTTCAGAAACAAAAGAATTTGAGACATCAAGGATAAAAGTAGGTGTTTATTCTTACAATGACGGGGAAAAGAAACTGCAAATTTCCAGAGAAAATTTAAACCAGGAAAATGCAGAATGGAAGTTTTCTAAGTTAGGAAGGATGTTTAAAGATGAGGTTGAAGCAGTAATTCCAATAATGCAGAAAGCTTTGGAGCATATGTAATCTCGGGCTTTTTCTCTATTTTTGTTTTTATATAATCTTTAAACAAAATATTTAAATATAACCTATCTTATTATTTGTTTTAATGGTACACACCAATAATAGACTTAATTGGTTTCTACATCCGGTTATGGTAGTGTGTACTGCATTTACCATTACTACCATCGTTTAGTTAACTTCTGATGTTCTTTAAATAAAATCTGTAAGGACATCAGATTTCTCTATAAAATTTTAACATGAATTTAAAATTTTTGAGGTGAAAAAAATGTTTTGTATGAGAAAAGAAAGAAAAGAAAAAATTGAAGAGTTAGAGAGCATAGATATGGATGACAAAATGGAAGAGTTCAAAGACAAATAAGATGCAAAAATATAAATCCGATAAAATTTGGTACTTTCCAGTCCATCATAATCATCATTATACTAAATTTGATAATTGTTCCCAAAAGTTTAAATAATTCTTTACTTCTTGATGTATTATTTAAAGAATAGGTGATAATAATCTTAATTTGTGGGATAGATGAAGCTGGGCGCGGACCAGTTCTAGGACCATTAGTAATGTGTGGTCTACTGGTAAAAGAAGAAGACGAAAAAGAGCTAGTTAAATTGAAGGTTAGGGACTCTAAGTTGCTTACAAAAGTAAAAAGAGAGTTTTTGTTTGACAAAATAAAAGATATTTCTTACAAATATGAAATTATTGCCATTTACCCTGATGAGATAGACCATGCTGTCAATAACCATGATGGCTTAAACCTAAACAAGCTTGAGGCAATAAAGTCTGCAGAAATTATTAATCTGTTAAAGCCGGATAAGGCAATTGTCGATGCACCAAGCAACAACATTAAGAGTTACAAGCAATATTTATTTGAATTAATTAATAATAAAAAAATTGAACTTATATTGGAACATAAAGCTGACTTAAATTACCCAATAGTAAGCGCTGCTTCAATTCTTGCAAAAGTTACACGCGATAATGAAATTGAAAAGATAAAGAAAAAAATCAAGATAGATTTTGGCTCTGGTTATATGTCAGACCCTAAGACTGTTAATTTTCTTGAAAAATACTATGAAAAATATCCTGAGCTGTTCAGAAAGAGCTGGCTTCCTTATCGAGATATTGTGAACAAAAAATTCCAGAGCAAATTAGAGGATTTTTCTCAGTTTATTGAAAAAGTTGAGAAAAAACATGAAAAGATTACTGACAAACTTAAAAAATTGGAAGATTTTGGCTATAAGTTTATTCCAACATCAACAGAGCATGAGCATGTGAGGATGAAAGGCCCATGCACTATAACATTGTATAAAAACGGTAAATTACTGATACAGGGAAAAGAAGAGCATAAGAAAAGTGTTGAGAAGTTGATTTCTTGAAAATATTTTATTAAATTCAAACACTCTCGGGCTTCCATAACCTTGCAATCCTGTCCTTTTCACGCCATTTCCTAATAAAATTCTTTACCCTTAATGGCAAGACCGTTTCCAGCAGCTCTGATTTTTCAGTCAGTTTGTAAAGCTCTTTTTTCAGCTTATTGTTTAGCTCTTTGTACAGGCTTGGGTCTGCATAAATCAAACCTCCTTCAATTCTATGGAAAGCAGTTGTTCCTTCAGGAGCAAAAATTATATACCCACGCTTACCCTTAATGAGCTCTGAATAAGAATCCATTCCCCTAAACACTTTTTCTGCATCTGCAAGGTAAACACCGCCTTTCTTACCGCTTGGATCTAAAATAACCAGCTCGTCACCTTCAACAGCCACGCATACAGAATAATGGGCTGATTTCGCTTCTGGAAATAAGATATTCTTTTTATAATCAACAATAATTAATGCACCTTCATTAAGCCATAGTCTTATCTCATCTTTTAAGTCTGTTATATGGTCAAAATCTATCCATGTTCCCTTGACTTTATTTTTGGTAACTCCCTGCGTAACTTTGATTAAGGTTTCTGGGTGGGTTCCAGAACCAACTTTACAGCTGCTCAATTCTCCTATTTTTGATTGTGATTCACTATAGCCAAAGATCTTCAGTATCATTGAAACGCTTGCCGGTCCACAAAAACTGGGTTTTTGCTCAACATAATAGCTTTTTATTTTTTCCAGAGTATCAAGATCAGTTTCTATATTCTTGAATGATATATCTTTTTTTACAAATTCTTTGTTTGGTATAGACGTTGAGTAGCCAAAATCAGACTTTATTGTGACTGCCTGGTTTGATATAGATTTTATGCTGCCTTCTATATCATCTATCTTAACCTTTTGCCCTAACTTAAACGACTGTGTGGTTTTGAGGTAAAGCCCTGCTACGAAGTTTTCCATGAATGTTCTTGTGCCAAAGAATATGTACAGAAACAACAAAGACATTATTCCATAGAAAAACCATCCAATTACAGATGTAATCCCTCCTACATCAATACCAAATAAATTAAGTAAGAATAATCCAGTGAATATATACAAAGCAATGCGTACAAAAAAAAGAATTCCGTTTAGAAAATGCTCTTTCCTCTGCTCAAGCATAAACTCTGTTATGCCTGTTACAACAAATATCCTTTTTAGGCCAAATGCTATTAGGTTGACCACCGCTATTGCTAATACCACCAGCAATATTACGAGCAGTATATTTGGCAATAGATTGTATGCATTTGATATAAACTCCCTCATTATTGTTATATCTCTTGTTAAATCAACCCGCAAATAAATTAATGCAGCCAGAAGTACGAAAATCATAATCAAATATCTGAAAACCTTTACAACCCTTATATGTTTTACATTGATTGTTTCCTTTTTTTTGGAGAATGCTATAATTAGGCTGCTTCCTATCCTGGCTATGAAATAACCTGATATAATTATTAAAAGGGTTATCAAAAGTTTTATTGTTGTTGTGTTTAGCTCCATTTTAACGTTTTTTAACTACTTGTACTAAATGATAAGCGAGGTTAAATAAATAGTTTGTTGTTTTTGTCAGTATCAAATGGTGTTTAGTATAATCTTAAATTAAAAAAGAAAACATTTAAATACATACCTACCTTATAATGTACTATGATTATAGACAAAACCATTTTGATGGGGCTTGGTATTGTAGTGGGGATTTACTTATTGTACAAGCTTTTATTCAATAGAAGCAAGATTGACAATGATTACCAAAGGATATATAACAAAGTCCTTACCTCAGAAGAATACAAGGTTAAAGGGCAGTATAATAAATAAGCAATACTTTTTCTGAAATTGTGCTAAAAATAAATAAATTTATTAAAGATAAATAAAAATATCTTATAAAATGGCAAAATGCCCTCATTGTGGCAAGGAATTAACTGAAAATGAGATGTATTGCTGGCACTGCGAGAATGATGTTTCTGATGTAAAGAATAAGAGAGAAAAGCCAGGGTCAGAGGAAGACAGTTAGGATGACAACAAAATCTCTGATAGCAGCAAACTGGAAGATGAATAAGAGCGTTAAGGAAGCTGTTTCTTTCATCGAGGATTTTAAAAATTATGTTAAAGATGTTGAGATAGTTATTTGTCCATCTTTTACGTTATTAAATAAATTAAATGAATCAATAAAAAATACTAACATAAAACTTGGCGCGCAAAACATGCATTTCGAGGAAAAGGGTGCATTTACTGGTGAAATCTCAGGATTGATGTTAAAAGACGTTGGTTGCGAGTATGTCATTCTTGGGCATTCTGAAAGAAGGCAATATTTCAATGAAACTGACGAATTGATCAATAAAAAAATAAAAGCAGCATTGAAAAATAAATTAAAGCCAATATTATGCATAGGAGAGAATTTGCAACAAAGAAACAACAATCAAACCATGGATATAATAAAAAAACAAATAATCGGCGATTTAAATAATGTGTCTGAAAGGGAAATAAAAAATGTTATTGTTGCTTACGAACCTATTTGGGCAATAGGTACTGGGAAAAATGCAACACCTGAACAAGCAGAAGAGGTTCATAAATTTATTAGAGAATTATTATCAAAAAAATATAATGGAAACGCAGCAAAAAATACAAGAATTATTTATGGTGGAAGCATGAAGCCAGAAAACGCAAAAGAATTATTGTCAATGCCAGATATTGATGGAGGCTTAGTTGGAGGAGCTTCTTTAGATGCAAAAAGTTTTGCTAAAATATGCAGCGTAAGAATTTAGGGCACTTCTACATAAATTTTGTACAGTTCATCATACGGCTGGACTTTAACATCAAAGATATAAGTCCCAGAAGCAGTATCTTTTTGGACTTCAACACCCACCCCTATGCTTTCTTCCTCATTTTTTCCAATAAAAAGATTATTTCTATACTTTAATTTAATTTTATTCAAATTAATTGGATCAGTTATTTCCTCGTTGTTTTTAATTAATTTTGCAGCTTTTACATTAATATTAAATTCTTGGTTCTCTAATATATTTATTATCTTAATCCCAAAAACATCAAATTCGCCTTTAGGTATTGTTTTTTTGCTTATACTTATGCACACCCTGTCTGTGCTTTCGCAATTTAACTCGGTAATCTTTTTATCAAGCTGGTCAGTTGTAAGGCTTTCCAATTCTGTTGCTTCACCTGCAATATCATTGATGAATTTGACTCCAAGAACAAGTATTGCAACTGCTATAATTACTGTGACCAAAAAGTTTAATGATAACTCAATAGCTTTTTTCATTGGACTGTACTTTAAAATTCATTCTAGTATTAATTATTTTTGCAATTTTGAGAACTGAGTCATCTTATTATTTCATATTCTTTGATTATCAATATCATAAACAAAATAAGCAATAAAACCCCTCCAATAAACCAAATCAGACCAATAGAAATGCTGTTTGCAAACATCTGGTAAACGCCAAAGGCCATTAAAATAAACCCTAGCCAAAGGAATTTGTCTAAGACAAGCTTCATGATTTCAAATTCCTGCTGTTCTGATAAGCGCTTTTTCATTTAATCCCTTACAACAATAAATAAGTCTTTTTGTGCATAAATTTCATTTGTTGGATCTTTTTTAACATCAAAGGTCAAAAAGTATGAGCCTGCTTTAGCATCTCTTGGTATATTTAGCCTTATGTTCCTTACATCCGAGTCAGAACTTGAAAGCTGATGGACATTTTGGTTGTATTGCAACCAGCTTAATAGCGCATTTACTTCAGCACCTTCTGGAGCTGATTGGGGGGTAAAAGACATTTTGTAGGATAAAATTTCATCTTCCTTATTTCTTATGCCTACTACCAGAATTTCCGCATCTCCTTTACCAATCTTTATTTCTGTTTTTGGAAAAGACACCTTTTTGTCATTGGTTATCAAATCATTCAGGACTTGTTGCCTTATCTGCTCTGTAACATCTTCAGAGAGTCCTCCAATATCAGAGAACATGTTTCTTATGAATCCCAATCCTAGCCCAAGCAATGTCATTGCAAGAATTACTATGACTATGGTTCTAATTGACAGCTCTAGAGAAGCCTTTTTGTTTAACATCTATATACCTCTTTTTTGTTTATTCTGTTTTTGCTTATTTATAAAATTTGCTATTTATTTTATTACAGTCTCTACAGGAATGTTTATATAATATTATGTGGAAGTATCTTGTTATGCCAAAATTTGGAACAGTAGGAACATATATTAAAGAAGAAGAACTTTTGGAGAACCTTGGCTTTAAAATATCTTCCCCAAAAATCCCTTCTTCTTGCTTTCTTTTTCAAATTCCTTAAGAATTTCTTTCTGCTTTTTGCTTAATTTTTTTGGAACTTCAATTACAACCTCAACATTCTCATTTCCAACCCCATGGCCGTGCAGGTAAGGAATTCCCTTGCCTTTCATCCTAAAAATTGTGTTGTTTTGAATGCCGGCCGGTATTTTTAATTTGGCTTTTTCATCCAAAGTTGGAACATCTATTTCACCGCCTAAAGCAGCTATTGTAAAGGGTATTGGAATTTTAACATAAATGTCATCTCCATGCCTTTCAAATATATCATGCTCTTTTACATGGATAACAACATATAAATCTCCGCTAGGAGATTCTTTTTCACCTGCTTCTCCTTCTCCAGCAACCCTTAAGTTCGTTCCTTCTTCTGCCCCTGCCGGAACCTTAATCTCAAGCTTTCTTGTTTTTTTGACAATTCCGGTTCCATCGCAAACCTGGCATTCTTTTTTTATGTATTTTCCTTGCCCCTTACATTTACCACATGTTGTCGTTGTAGAGAATATCCCAAATGGAGTTCTTTGTGTTCTTCTTTGCATTCCAGAGCCGTTGCACTCGGGACAGTTTACAATATCTGTTTCACTTTCAGCACCAGAACCATGGCATTTAGTACAGTGTTCTAATCTCGGAACAACAATATGTTTTGTTATGCTGATTGCTGCTTCATTAAGGGTAATCTCAAGGTCATATCTTAAATCAGCGCCTCTTCTACGAGTTTTTCTTGAGCCAAAAGGGCTTCTTCCTCCGAAAAAGCTTTCAAAAATATCGTCAAAATCAAAACCTCCGCCAGTGCCTGACATAAAATCAGAAAAATCAAAGCCCTGGAAACCATTTCCAAACCGGTCTGCAGTCGTTCCATATTGGTCATATTGAGTTCTTTTCTCATCATCAGCTAAAACAGCAGCTGCTTCGTTTATTTCCTTAAACTTCTCAGGAGCATCCTTGCTTTTGTTCAGGTCAGGATGATATTTTTTAGCCAATTTCTTGTAGGATTTCTTGATCTCCTCTTTTGTTGCTGTTTTCTCTACTCCTAAAGTATTATAGTAGTCTTTTGTCATCGTATCAGTTCTTCCTCAATCTTTTCTGCAAATTCAAATTCTTTGCTAAAATTCTTATTATACCTCTTTTCTAAGTCTTCAATCCTTTCTTTTAAACTTACTATTTTATTTTCTTTAACTCTTTTGTCAGCATAAAACATAATTTTTTCTTCAATTCTTAATTGTTTATTTTTTTCCTTTTCAATTTCATGCAAACTATGTTTTCCCATAACTTCAGCAACTTCCGGGAAGCCCATGCTTTTTAATAATTTTGCTCCTGCAATTATGTGATTGTCTTTTTCCCTTTCAATATCATGCAACAATGCAGCTGCAACTACCAGTGTTTTATTGATATTTATGCCTTTAGCAATAAGTTTGTCAGCAATCTCTTCAGCAACTTTGCATACTGTTTTGCAATGCTCAATTACATTAGAAGGAGTTTTATTTTTATTTAAGATGTCTAGACTTTCTTTTTTTGTAGGAATTTTAGGATTATTCATTATTTCATTGTCCATAAAAGATTAATTCAACAATAATTAAAAATAATAATAATAAATAAAAATTAATAATAAAAATTATTTCTTCTTCTTTTTATCTTCGTCCTCTACTTTATACTCTGCATCGACTACTTTCTCATCTTTCTTGCTTGCATCCTCTGTTGCTCCGGGTTGTGGCCCTGCTTGTGCACCTTGCTGCTGCTTTTTAGCTTGTTCCTGTGCAACTTTCTGGTACATTTCTGTTGACATTTTCTGGACAAGAGTATTGACTTCATCCATCTTGGCTTTTAGAGCAGCAATATCTTTCTTGTCAGGCTTCAATAATTCTTTCAGTTCCATTATTTTGCCCTTTACTGTCTCTAATTCTTTGCTGTCAACCTTACCCTTAAACTCTTTAAAGAGCTTTTCTGTTGAATAAACCAGTGTATCTGCGTTATTTATTGTTTCTACTTCTTCTTTTCTTTTCTTGTCTTCCTCAGCATGAGTCTCTGCTTCTTTCTGCATCTTTTGAACTTCTTCATCACTTAGCTTATTCGGAGCAGTAATCTTGATGCTTTGCTCTTTTGAAGTTCCTAGATCTTTGGCTTTTACATGCAATATTCCGTTTGCATCAATATCAAACGTAACCTCGATCTGAGGTATGCCCCTAGGTGCTGGTGGAATTCCAACTAAGTCGAACTGTCCAAGAACTTTGTTGTCATTGAACATCGGCCTTTCACCTTGACCTACACGAATTGTTACAGCTGGCTGATTATCTGCAGCTGTTGAAAATATTTGGGATTTTTTGCTTGGAATAGTTGTGTTTTTCTCAATTAATTTAGTAAATACACCGCCCAGAGTTTCTATTCCTAGAGTTAGTGGAGTCACATCAAGCAATAATATGTCTTTGACTTCTCCAGCTAGGACACCCGCTTGTATTGATGCTCCTTGTGCGACACACTCCATTGGATCAACACCACGTTCAGCCTTTTTCTCAACAAAATCTTCTACAAATTTCCTAACAATGGGCATTCTTGTTGGACCACCAACTAAAATGATTTTATTTATGTCATTAGCTGTTAATTTAGAATCTTTCATTGCTTGCTCCAGTGGATGCTTACATCTCTGTATAATTGGTTCTACTAATTGCTCTAACTTTGATCTTGCAAGCTTCATGCTAAGATGTTTTGGGCTTCCATCTTGAGATGTGATAAAAGGCACATTTATTTCTGTTTCCATCGTAGTTGACAGCTCTATTTTTGCCTTTTCAGCAGCCTCCCTTAAGCGCTGCATTGCTGTATCATCCTCGCTCAAGTCAATGCCTTCCTTAGTTTTGAAGTCCTCAACAATAAATTTCATTAATGTTTCATCCATGTCTGTACCACCTAGCTGCGTGTCTCCATTCGTGGCTTTAACTTCAAAAACTCCTTCAGAAAAATCCATTATTGTAACATCTAGTGTACCCCCGCCAAAATCAAAAACAAGGATCTTTATTTCCTTGTCCATCTTATCAATACCATAAGCCATAGAAGCAGATGTCGGCTCATTAACTAACCTAACAACATCCAATCCGGCAATAGTTCCTGCATCTTTTGTTGCCTGCCTTTGATTATCATCAAAATAGGCTGGAACTGTTATAACTGCTTTCTTTATTGGCTCTCCAATAAATTCCTCTGCATCTTTCTTTATCTTTTGCAGAACAAAAGCAGAAATTTGTTGAGGGGTGTATTTTTTGCCATTAATTTTGTACTCAAAACTTTTTCCCATCTTTCTCTTTGCAGCAGTTATTGTACCTTGCGGGTTGCTTACAGCCTGTCTCCTAGCTGGCTCTCCCACTAACATCTGCCCGTCTTTTGTAAATGCTACAACGCTTGGAAATGCTTTTCCGTAAGCAGTTGTTCCTTCAGCGCTAGGTATAATTGTTGGTTTTCCAGCCTGCAATACTGCAGCAGCACTATTTGATGTACCTAAATCTATTCCAATAAT
>Ga0208278_1000327_pt1 | contig 26518 bp, 23 predicted proteins | sample ETN01SmetaG_FD_185794 | JGI IMG/M metagenome (GOLD analysis project Ga0208278, IMG submission 185794) | Marine microbial and viral communities from oxygen minimum zone, Eastern Pacific Ocean - ETNP2014F12-01SV259 (SPAdes) (version 2) | ecosystem: Environmental > Aquatic > Marine > Oceanic ...
CCACTGTCCCGAACGACAATTCACCGTGCAACTGGCTAGCGGCGCCGTGCTCGCGACCAGAACCGGCATCACCACCGTAACCGACTTCCGCTCTGGCGACCTGGCACTCGGAGGCCAGGGTGCGCCACTTGCACCGGCTTTCCACCAGGCGGTTTTCTCCTCTACCACCGAGGAGCGCGCGATCGTTAACATCGGTGGCATCGCTAATACCACCCACCTGTCCGCTAGCGGTAAGGTGCTTGGTTTTGATACCGGCCCGGGCAATACCTTGCTAGATCACTGGTACCGGCGTCACCGCAGTGGCCTCTTCGATAGAGATGGCACATGGGCGGCAAGCGGTGCCCCCATCAAGCCCCTGCTAGAGGGGTTGCTGGCAGATGCGTATTTTCAGGCATCACCGCCGAAATCGACAGGTCTCGAGCACTTCAACCTCGACTGGTTGCAGACACATCTTGATGGCAGCGAGGCAGCATCGGATGTACAGGCAACCTTGCTAGCGCTGACCGCAGGCAGCATTGCCAACGCCGTGCATGATCACGCGCCACAGACCGCAGCGCTCTACCTATGTGGCGGTGGTGCGCTCAATGGTGAACTGGTTCGACAGTTGCAGGCGCAACTGGGGGAGGTATCGATCCGAACCACCGAGGAACTCGGCATCGCCCCACAGTGGGTAGAAGCCTGTGTATTCGCCTGGCTCGCACATCGGCGCCTGTGCGGCCAGGCCGGCAACATCCCAGCCGTAACCGAGGCCATCCGGCCAGCCGTATTAGGCGCCGTCTACCTGCCTTAAGTCGATTTTAAATGCCGAAGGAAGCACCACAACCGCAGGTGGTGTTCGCGTTGGGGTTGTTGACTACGAAACGTGTGCCCATCAGGTCGTCGATGAAATCGACCTCAGCACCAGACAGGTACTGCAGACTGAGGGGGTCGACCACCACCTTGACACCGGCCCGCTCGAACTCGACGTCGTCACCAGCAGGGGTTTCTTCCAGCTGAAAGCCGTACTGAAAACCTGAGCAGCCCCCACCCTGCACGTAGACGCGCAGACACAAGTGTGGATTACGCTTGGATTCGATCATTGCGTTCAGGCGATTGACCGCATTGTCGGTGAGCATCAATCCCGCACTGTCGTTCATATCTGAGTACCGGCGGCCTGGGGATGAAACAACGCCAATAAGCGCAAATATGCGGCCTGTGCAGCCACTAAACAACCCTGCGAAGAACGCGGATTCAAGAGTTCAGGGCGTCAATGCCGGCGCTTTGAGTCCGGCAGTTTCGGCAAGGCCAAACATCAGGTTCATGTTTTGCACCGCCTGGCCGGCTGCCCCCTTAACCAGGTTGTCCTCCACTACAAGGATCACCGCCATCTCACCGCCCTGTGGCCGGTGACAGGCAATCCGCAAATGGTTTGAGCCGCGCACGGAACGGGTATCAGGGTGTGATCCGGCCGGCATGACATCAATAAATGGCTCACCCCGATAACGCTCCTCGAAAAGCGCGGTCAGATCCACGGTGGGATCGCTCAGCCGTACATAGAGCGTTGCATGGATGCCACGTATCATGGGCGCGAGGTGCGGAACAAAAGTGAGGCCCACCGGTGCACCGGCTGCAAGCGCCAAGCCCTGGCGAATCTCCGGCAGGTGCCGGTGTCCAGACGCACCGTACGCTTTCAGGGAGTCCCCGGCCTCGCACAGCAGAGTTCCAATTGCCGCACCCCGGCCTGCGCCCGAGGCGCCAGATTTGGCATCTGCAATCAAGTTGTTGGTATCGGCCAGTCCCTGTTCGATCAAGGGCAGAAAGCCCAGCTGCACGGCAGTCGGATAGCATCCCGGGTTCGCTACCAGCCGAGCGCTGCGGATGCTGTCGCGGTTGATCTCGGGCAGACCGTAAACGGCCTCACTGATTAGCTCCGGGCAGGTGTGATCCATACCGTACCAGTGCGACCACTCAGCCGGATCCTTGAGGCGAAAGTCGGCTGACAAATCTACTAACCGGATATCCTGCTCCAACAGGCCAGGTGCGTGCTGCATAGCAATGCCGTTGGGAGTGGCCGAGAAAACCACGTCACACTCACTGAAATCCGCCGCACCGGGATCGCAGAACGCAAGATCAACGAACCCCCGCAGGCTCGGGAAAAGCTCCGCCACCTGGGTGCCGCTCTTTGTTCGTGAGGTGATAAGACATGGCGTTGCCTCGGGGTGCCCGCCCAGCAGGCGCAGCAACTCAACCCCGGTATAGCCGGTACCACCGATAACGCCTGCTTTGATCATACTGCGAGATCCTGTCTGCTGAAGCGCATATTCTACCCTCAGGGCTCTAACAGCCCGGCCTGGCGCTCGTACTTTTTCAACAAAATACCCTCATCACCACAGCAGTCAGCCGGACATTTGTTAGCCCCGTGCAAACTCGCCCAATCAGGCAGGTATTGCGCTACCGGCGCGTTACCGGAGGCACAGTCACAACTTTTATCGCTATAGACATATACATTGAGCAGGCCCTGTGCACGACCAGCATCTCTCGCCCGCCACAGTGTTTCCTCCGACGTGGCTGGAACCGCGCTCATACGATACGCTGGATAAAAGCGGGTGATATGCCACGGGCTTGCGGCCCCGAGGTGGTGGTGTATCCAAGCGGCGATCCGGGCAAGGTTCTCGGGCGCGTCGTTGTACCCCGGGATAACGTTGGTACGAGTCTCGATATGAAGCCCGAGGCGCTGCGCGCGTTCGATTGCATGTAATACCTCTGCAGCTCTCGCTTTGGCACAGATGCCCTGGTAGAAGGAATCGTCCATACTCTTAATGTCCGAGCACAACACGTCGATACGCCCCTGGAGCAAAGCCAGTGCCTCATCAGTAACGAAACTGTTGCTCACATATACAGTGTAAAGATCATGCGCGTGAGCTACCGCGGCCACGTCAAGCACATACTCCAGCCACACGGCCGGTTCGGAGTAGGTGAAGGCAATACCTTCGACCCCAGCCGCAATTGCCACATCGACCAACGCCAGCGGGCTGACAAAAGCCGCGCGTGATTCACCCCGGGCCAGTGCATCCAGCGCCCCGGTTCCCCAGGAGATATCAAGGTTGTGGCAACCGCCACAGCGAAAACTGCAGCCATAGCTGCCCACAGAGAGAACCTTTGAACCCGGTGCAAAGTGCCGTACCGGCTTATCCTCGATGGCGCCAACATCCAGCGCCGAGACAATACCGTAGGATAGGTTGTAAAGCACGCCACTGCGGTTGACGTGCGCCTGGCAGAAACCACGCTGACCGTGGTCGAGCCGACAACGCCACAGACACAGGTTACAGCGGGTCTTGCCGGAGGTCAGTTTTTCCTGCAGCCGGGTTTCGACCAGCCGGTAAGCTGATTTAGAGTGTGCTGACGACAAGGATTTATTCATGTTCTAACCGGGGCCACCGGCACCGGGTCAATAATCGTACCCGCAATGATATCCTCAGGCACAGGTGACTTCCCCCCTACTGGGTGTGCGAGATTTGCCAACTATGAAACCCGTACAGCATTCCACGGCGGCTAGGGTACAGGAGCTCCTCGGATCACAGTACACCGTACTCGAGTTTGACCAACCCACCCGCAGTGCCGCCGAAGCCGCTGAAGCTATCGGGTGTACCATCGCCCAGATCGCCAAATCATTGGTCTTCGCTGGACCTGATAACGAACCTGTACTGATCGTCGCTTCGGGAATCAACCAGGTTGATGAAAAAAAAGTCGGTGCACTCCTGGGTGGTGCAATCGGGCAGGCCGATGCTGCTTTCGTGAAAAAAAATACCGGGTTTTCTATTGGCGGTGTGCCACCGCTTGGTCACGTCAAGCACCCCACTATCCTGCTGGACAGGGACCTTGAGCGCTTTACCGAAATCTGGGCTGCTGCTGGCACCCCCAACGCAGTGTTCAAATTAACGCCAGTTCAACTGCACAGCCTAACTGGCGGTAATTATTGTGAGATTAAATAGACCGACATATAGTTGTGTCCATTAACCTCGCCCCAGACATCACCAAACAACGGATGCGCACTTTCCCGTATGTCAGTTATGTTCAGGAAAATGTATTTCGATTCTCGCAAGGAGCAGACCTATTTCCGATTCGCACCCTAACTTAAGGCTTTATATAACCCAGAACTCACCCTACGCTCGATTGGCGCGCATCATAGTTCTAGAAAAGGGGCTCGAGAACAAGGTTGAACAGATCGTCGCGCAAACGCGATCTATTAACAGTCCTTATTATGAGATCAATCCATCAGGACGAGTACCATGCCTGGTTCTGCCAGATGGTGTGCGCCTGGAGGAATCCCAACTGGTGTGCAGTTATCTCGATAATCTGGATAACGCACCCCGGTTCGAAGCGCCAGAAGGAGACAACGGCTTTCACATCCGCCGATTAGAGGCGATGGCGCGAAGCCTTGCCGATGGAGTTAGCGTCTGGATCAGAGAAGGATTTCGTCCGCAACAGGAACGTTCTCCCGGCGTGATCGCGCATGAACGTAATCGCGCCGCAAGGCTGATTGAAGCCTGGGAAAAAGAGGTAACGCATCCGGTGATGGGCGGCGAATTATCTAACATGGCCCAAATGACGTTGATCGCGGCGCTCCACCTGGAGCGCTGGAACCCGGATTTCGAGTGGCGTGACGGCCACCCGAACCTAGTGAACTGGGCCGAGCCCCTGGCAGGCAGGCCTTCGATCCGTGACACAATGCCAGTGGGCTGATTCTGCTACCAAGACTCTAAGATATAGCGATCGACCGAGAGATCGAGGAGAACATCAAAATGATCCAGACAGTGGGCGATATTTCCCGTGTCAGCGCGCACCTATACGGTGATAAAACCGCGCTGATTATTGAAGACAAACAACTCAGCTTCAGCCAGATCGACGCGATGGCCTGCCGGATCGCCAACGGTCTGAAGGCAGCCGGTGTGGGGCCTGGAGACCGGGTGACGCTGTATTCTCCCAACTGCTGGGAATGGGCCGTTAGCTACCATGGTATCGCCAAAACCGGTGCAGTGATCAACCCGATCAACGTCATGCTGACGCCCGATGAAGTCAAGTACGTCGTTGAAGACAGCGGCGCCAAGGTCGTTATCGGTTCGGCCGACAAGGCCGAGCCGCTGCTGGATCTCAAGGGCAATGGTGAACTCAATGAGGTCGTGTTGTTCGGTGAGCAGGTGGTTACCGGTGCGTCGTCGTTTGAGGACTGGCTCAAAACAGGCACTGACACCTTTGACGTGGCACAGCGCGGGCGCGATGAGTTGGCGGCGATTTGCTACACATCGGGCACTACCGGTCATCCCAAAGGCGCTATGCATTCGCACCGCAACATTGTGACAAATGCTCACGGTACGGCGCTGATGCATGTGCGGACCACCCGGGATATCCTCGTGAACTCATTGCCATTGCCCCATGTCTACGGATCGGTGGTCTTTAACAGCAGTTTCATGTACGGCATGACACTGGTGATTGTGCCGAGATTCGAGGAAGAAGCCGTCCTGTCGGCCATTCAGCAGCACCGCGCCACTATCCTGGATGGAGTGCCGACGGTGTATTACTTCCTGCTATCCCACCCAAAGTTCGATGACTATGACCTGTCTTCTCTCACGCGCTCGATGGTGGGTGGCCAAACCCTGCCGGCGGCAAAATCAATCGAATGGACGGAACGTGTCACCACGCCGGTTCTAGAGCTCTGGGGAATGACCGAGCTTGCTGGTGCGGCGACCGCGAACCCCTATTACGGTGACAACAAGCCAGGCACCATCGGTCTTATGTATCCCGGCAGTGAAGGCAAGGTTGTGTCAGCCGATGACCCCAACGTGGAACTTGGCGCCGGCGAAGAGGGCGAGTTCATGGTCCGCGGCCCACTGGTGATGCTGGGCTATTACGGTAACGACGAGGCAACCCAGAACGCCATGGCACCGGGCAACTGGATGCACACCGGGGATATTGCAACCCGGGACGAAGACAACTACTTCACGATTGTGGACCGCAAAAAAGACATGATTCTGACCGCTGGTTACAACGTATACCCCGCCGAGCTGGAGCGAGTCATCTGTGGTCATCGTGCCGTGGCCCTGGCCGCCGTTGGCCGCATCCCGGACGAGGCGAGGGGCGAACTCGCCAAGGCGTATGTCGTGCTCAAGCCAAACGCCCAGGCCAGCGGCCAGGAGATTGTTGACTTCTGCCGGGAAACGCTCGCCGCCTACAAATTACCCCGGGCCGTTCAGTTTGTCGACAGCGTACCGCAGACTTCCAGCGGCAAAATCATGCGCCGTCTTCTGAGCGAGATCGACGACGGCAATCGTGCAGTGTAAAAAAACATGGCGCAGTGACGGATCTGTCGCGAGCACCATGCTGTGTCAGACCCGCGATCAGTCCTTGTACTCGCTGGCTATGCTGCTGGCATCATCGGCAGCGCTTCTTGAGCGCAAATTTCTGTTCCTAAAAAACGAATAAAGTACACTGAATTTCGCCTTTGCACCCAATTGCGCAGCATGTTTCCTCCCGACATCCCTTGGGATAAAAAGAATAAATCCTTTTTCTTGTTTTGCATAACGGCCAGGAATAACCCCGGATACACCCACGATGGTACTGTCAAGTTCACAGCACCGAACTTCAGTATCGAGTATAGTCAATAATTAAATTAAGGAAGACTAGATGGGCTTCCTTGCAATCGGCAAACAACCGGGAAATTCATGAAAAAACGTTATATCCTTTTTGCAGCGGCCAGTGTCGCAATGTTGTCAATCACATCAGCCCATGCCCAGAGCGGGACATTCCGCCAATCCCACAACCTTGGGGTGGGTGCGCAAGACGTCGACCCGGCTTCCAGTGGTCGTTTCTGGCAAGTCACCGAGAAGACGATGAGCCGCCTGGTTCGGCCGGGCGAGGGTGGGGAGCCGGAGCCGAATCTGGCGACGGAGTGGTCGGCAAACGACAGCGCGACCGAATGGATCTTCAAGTTGCGTGAAGGGGTCAAATTCCACGATGGGTCCAGCTTCGACGCAGCCGACGTGGTTTATACGTTGGAACACGTCAGAGACCCCGAATTCGATTCGCCGGCCGCGTCGGTCATCGCGATGGTAGACACGATAGAGGCCGTCGACGCGTTGACCGTCAAGATGAAGCTCAAGGCACCTTACGCGGATCTCGCGTTGCAGCTGATGGATTATCGTATGCGGATGATCCCGGAAGGTTCGGCGGACACCATCGCAACGACGGGGATCGGAACCGGGCCCTTTATTCTGGTAACGCTCGATCCTGAAGGGACAACCGTTCTGAAGGCAAATCCCGACTATTGGGAGGGGCCGCCGGGCGTCGAGACCATTGAGGTCATCGGCATCGCGGATGCGCAGGCGCGCGTGCAAGCGATGCAAAGTGGACAAATCGATATGCTTGGCTTCGGTGATCTGTCCGCACAAAATTTACTGCTCTTCGAGAACAACCCGAAGTTCAAGGTGCTGAGCATTTTCACAGGCGATTGGATGGGCATCGTCTTCCGAACCGACACTGAGCCTTTCACCGACGCCCGCATCCGCAGGGCGGTGCGAATAGCAACCGATCGTCAGGCCCTGGTCGACCTTGTTTTGGGCCCCGGCGGCGGCATCGTGACGTGTGATCACCCGGTGTGGACGGGCGATCAATATCGCGCGTCGTTCGATTGCCCGCAGCAGATCGACGAGGCCAAGCGGCTGCTCGCCGAAGCCGGTTATCCCGACGGCATCGAATTCGACATGACCACCAGCAACATTGATCCCAGGTTCGTCCCGCTGGCGGAAGCGTATCAGCAACAAGTCGCGAAGGCTGGTATCAAGGTCAACATAGTGATGGCCCCAGCGGACGGATATTGGTCGGAAGTCTGGATGAAAGAGACAGTAGTGAACACGATGTGGGGCCAGCGGCCCGCCGATCAGATTCTAAACGAAGACTGGCGCAGCGGCGCGCCCTGGAACGAAACCTACTGGAACCGCGCCGATTTCGACAAGTTGCTGGACGAGGCGCGACGGGAGCTCGACTTCGAGAAACGTAAGGCTCTGTACCATCGACTGCAGAGGATACTTTACGAGGAGGGCGGATCGTTCATCCCCTACCACGTCAACCAGCCCGTTGCTTTGACCGCCAGAGTTTCGGGCTTTCAAGCGGTGTTTACAGACGCCGTCCGCTACCACCTCATACACGTGAGCGACTAACTGGTGGGCCTAAATTAGGATTGAATTCTACGTTGAATTTAGTCCGTGCTCGGGCGGCTGGATGCAGGGCGAGAGCCCTTTAAACAATCAGCCACCCGGGCCCCGATTGTTATCTACTCGATTCTTGGAGATGTTGCCGAGAACCGAGGCGGAGTCGGTGCAGGTTCGTTGCCGCAGAGAAATCTCTATATTGTTGAAGATATGACCCGCAGGCCGTCAAAGCCTGGTAGGTCGTCAAGTCACACGGATTACTAGCGCGAAATCTGCGTTCGGTCAGAGCAATTGCACCGCTCGGATGAATACTAAAAATTCCCAAGTGCCCGCTCGACTCGACAGCTATAAGCCGTGAGCTGGGGCCGAAATGGTTAAGCTAATTGCCCGCAGGTTGGCACTCGGAGTTTTGACGATCATGCTTGTCTCGGGCATTATCTTCGTGGGCGTCGAGGTGCTGCCCGGCGATGCCTGCACCGCCTATCTGCAGCGGGCGGCCCAGGGAAAGAGGCTGGAGAATTGTCGCCGGGATTCTGGGCTCGAACGCCCTGCCCTGACACGCTACGTCAAATGGACCCTCGGCGCGGTTCGAGGCGATTTTGGCGTCTCCATGAAGCGCAAGACGCTGATCTCAAAAACCGTTGGCACGCGTTTCCGTAATACGGTCATCCTCGGCGTTACCGCGTCGATAATAGGTGTTCCGCTCGCCATCCTGCTTGGGATTATCGCGGCCCTGTGGCGAGATCGCCTGCCTGATCTGTGGGTATCCACCACGGCGATCTTCGCCATGACGATCCCAGAGTTTGTGAGCTCCACGGTTTTAATCTTGATTTTCAGCGTATGGCTCGGATGGCTCCCCGGAATCGTAATTACTCGACCCGACGCCCCGTTATTTGAGTTTCTGTCCGACATCATACTGCCGATCGTCGCGCTCGCCCTGGTCATGACGGCGCACATACTGCGCATGGTCCGCACTAGCGTGATTGATGTGATGGCAAGCGACTACGTCCAGATGGCGCGACTGAAGGGTGTTCCCTATGGGCAGATGGTGTTCAGGCACGTGTTGCCGAACGCTCTATTGCCGACCATCAATCTCGTCGCCTTGACGATTGCATGGCTGTTGGGGGGCACTATCGTCATCGAGGTAGTGTTCAACTACCCGGGGCTCGGTCGATTGATGCTCCAAGCCATATTCTTCCGTGACCTCGCGATGGTACAGGCGATCGCCCTGATCCTGGCGACCCTATACGTCGGCCTAAACCTCTTCGCCGACCTGTTGACTCTGGTGGCCAATCCAAGACTCAGGACGATGCAGAGGTCGCGACCATGAGGGCGACGACAAACATAGAACCGGTCAAACCGGAGGGTGTGTTCGTCAGATTGCTGGCTGTCCTATTGGCGATGCTCTCCCGGCCCTCGGGCCGCGTGGGTCTCATTCTCGTGGCTTTCCACGTCGTTCTGGCGATCGTGTCGCCTGCGATCGCGCCGTACGATTTCAAAGAGTTGAGCGCTCAGATTATTCTTAACGCCCCCTCCTCCGAACACTGGTTTGGCACTGATAACCTTGGACGCGACGTATTCACGCGCACCATGCTCGGGGGGCGGCAGGCGTTACTCGTGACGACCGTTTCCACGGTACTCGCCATCACCTGGGGTGGATTCTTGGGCATTTTACTTGGCCTCGTCGGCAGGCGGCTCGACGAGATCCTGATGCGTCTCGTCGATGCCTTTCTCTGCCTACCATGGATCCTGGTTTTGCTCTTGATCGTTGTTATGGTCGGTTCCGGTCCCGGCGTGCTGATTCTCACTCTGGGATTTTTCTACGGCATCCCGGTGATACGGATGGCGCGTGCGGCGACGCATGATGTGGTGGCCCTCGACTTCGTGACGGCTGCCCGAGCGCGCGGCGAGAGCCGGTCTACAATCGTTTGGCGGGAGCTCGTGCCCAACGTGCTCGATGTTCTGCTGGTCGAAGGCGCCATGCGTTGGTCATGGATGTTGCTGGCGTTCAGCTCGCTGTCATTTCTTGGGTTCGGCGCCACGCCGCCCACGCCGGATTGGGGCCTGATGATTTCCAATGCGCGAAGCTTCATGTCGTTCGCGCCGTGGGCGGCGCTGGCACCCGTCGTTGCGCTCAGCTCGCTGATAATCGGGATCAACTTGAGCGCCGACGCACTCGCCAAGGTCTTGGGTATCGATCGCGCCCAGAAGGCCCCGGTCTAGCTGTCGCGATGGGTGATCCACTGGTTCAAGTAAAGAATCTGGGCATCGGCTTTACCAGCCGGGCGGGACTCTTTCTGCCGATCCTGCGGAACATCGATCTAGCGATCGGCGAGGGCGAGACGATTGGGTTGGTTGGCGAGTCTGGGTGCGGCAAGAGCACCCTGGCCCTGGCAATGATGGGTTACCTGAAGAGTGGCCTTCGTGTTCTGGAAGGCGAATCCCAGTTTCATGGGCGCAATGTATTTGACATGGACGAGCGGGCCCTCGAGGACATTCGCGGCGGTGAGCTCGCTTTGATCCCACAGAATGCCGGCCAGTCATTGACGCCGACTTCGAGGATCGGCCGGCAGATCAACGAGTCAGTGAAATTGCACACCAGGCTCGCAAAAGAGCAGCGGCGCGAGCGCGTCATCGAATTGTTGTCACAGGTGCGTTTGCCGCAACCGCAGGAACTGCTGAACCGTTACCCCCACGAGCTTTCTGGCGGTCAGCAACAGCGGGTTGCCATCGCCATGGCGCTGGCGGGCGAGCCTGATGTTCTGTTGCTCGACGAGCCAACGACCGGCCTCGACGTTACCACACAAGCCCACATTCTCGAGTTGTTGCGCGATTTGGCGACCGAAACCGGGACTGCGATGGTCTATGTCAGCCACGACCTTGGTGCCATTGCGCGGGTCAGTGACCGTATAGCCGTCATGTACGCTGGGGAATTCGTGCTTGAGGGCTCGGCTCACCAGGTGTTAAAGCAGCCAGCGCATCCCTATGCCCGCGGTCTACTCTTGTCGATCCCAAGGTTGCAGGAGGCGGTTGTGCCAGCCTCGATGCCGGGGCTTCCTCCCTCCCCCGGCGAGGCTGGCCAGGGATGCGCCTTTGCTGATCGTTGTCCCATGGCGGAACAAGTTTGCGGAGACAATAGACCGGTGCTCGAACCCACGGCCATGCAAGAACTTGTCCGCTGCCATTTCCACGAACGAGTCGAGCAACTCCCATTACCGGAATCACCGAAACGACCTGACCGGTCAAACCTAGACGAGCTGAACAACATTCTTCGATTCGACAACGTGGCTATAAGCTATGCCAAACCCAGCATCGTTGACCAAATACTTAACCGGCAACCCGATGTAACACCAACTGTCGACAAGATCGATTTAACTATTTGCCGAGGGGAAACCATCGGGCTGGTGGGCGAATCCGGAAGTGGCAAGTCGACGATCCTTCGGGCCATCGCCGGTCTTTTGCCACCACAAAGCGGAACCATTACTTACGACAAAGCTGAAAGCCTGAACACATCGGTCGGCGAGCGGGGAAAAGACCTGCTGAGATCCGTTCAACTCATCTTCCAGAACCCAGACGCTTCCCTTAACCCACGGCACACAGTGGCCGAACTTCTGGCTCAGCCTCTGAGGCTATATTTCGGCCTCAATGGAGACAAATTACGTGAGCGTAGCGTGACATTGCTGGAGCGAGTACGCCTACGGGCGGATTATCTAGAGCGCCTACCGAGTCAGTTATCCGGAGGGGAAAAACAGCGTGTTGCAGTGGCACGAGCCTTTGCTGCCGAGCCCAAACTTGTTCTATGCGACGAAGTCACGTCAGCGCTCGATGTTTCGGTCCAGGCTGCCGTTTTGCATCTACTGACCCAACTTCAAGTCGATCATGGTACGACCTATATTTTTGTATCTCACGATCTAGCAGTAGTGCGTGCCCTGGCCGATCGCGTGGCAGTGCTCTACCAGGGCAGGTTGTGTGAGATGGGTCCCTCCGAAAACGTCTATCGCTCTCCCTCGCACCCCTACACCGAAGTGTTGCTTGGTGCAGTGCTGGAGCCCGATCCCGATGCAGAACTGGTGCTCGCCGCTGAAGATGCGGTGGACCTGTTTCCCCCGGCCAAGGGATGCCCTTTCCATCGCCGGTGCCCCCGGCATGTCGGTGACATCTGTGGTAATGAGACACCGCCTTGGCAACCCACGGAGTTTGGCCATGCGATCCGCTGTCATATTCCACTGGGCGAGTTGCGCGACATGCAGTATCAGTCGGTTACGACCCACTGAATTTATCGTAGAACCATCCTTAATCTGATTGTGTCGGAGGATGACTTACAGACAGTCTTAACCTGACCGGCATTTTCCAGTCCAGTATGTGAGGGAGACGATCAACCTTTACAGACAGGAGTGAAACATGCCAAGAAAGAAAAATGGCCCAGCATGAGGGAGCATCAGTCGTAATTTATGGCACCAGGCGGGGGCAAAATGGCCAGTGCGGATAACGCGGCTGTAGTTATATCGATTGGGCCACGCCGAGATACGACTCAACGAGTCTAGAGTTATTGAGCAATTCATCCCCCTTCCCTTCCAGCACAACCCTGCCACTTTCCAGAACATAGGCATAGTCAGATATCGCCAGGGCTTGGCGAACATTCTGCTCAACAACCAGGATACTCAACCCCTGGTCTCGCAACTCAGTAATGAGGTCGAAGACCTCTTTCACCGCAATAGGTGCCAGGCCAAGGGTCGGCTCGTCGAGCAGCAGGAGCTCTGGGTGGTTCATCAAACCTCTTGCCAGCGCCAACATCTGAGCTTGCCCTCCACTGAGGCTTGAACTGAGCGAATCCAGCCGCTCACCCAGCACTGGAAACCGTTGTATGAGCGACTCCGGAATAACATTGTCCAACAGAAAACCGCTGTTTGAGTAACGCCCGGCCAAGAGGTTCTCACGAACGGTTAAGGTAGCGAAAAGTTGCCGCCCTTCGGGAATCTGTACGATGCCTTTTCTTACAATCTGGTGCGCCGGTAAGCCAGTGATATCCTCACCTGCGAAAACGATCTTCCCCGAGGCTATCGCACGGATGCCGCTGATGGCATTCAGCATCGAGCTTTTTCCGGCGCCGTTGGCACCGGTGATCGAAACCAGTTCACCCGCCTTGACCTTAATCGAGATATCATCGACCGCCTGCACCCCGCCGTAATTGACCACAAGATCTGATACCGCCAGCATGCTTTTCAAGCCTATCCCAGGTAGGCCTCGATAACTTCAGGCTGATTCACAACTGATCGGGGATCGCCCTCGGCGATCTTCTCACCATGGTTTAACACGCAGAGGTGTTCACAGACGTGGGATATCAGGTCCATTTTGTGCTCGATCACGACACAGGTTCGACCTGGTGCGATACGAGAACGAATCAGTTCTGAAATGCTGGCGGTTTCAGCGGGCGTCATGCCGCCAGCCGGCTCATCCAGAACCAAAAACTTGGGGTCACAGGCCAATGCCCGTGCGATTTCCAGTCGACGCCGCAGCGGTAAAGGCAATTCATTGGCAAAAAGATCACCCTGTTCCAACAGGCCGACAGTTTCCAGTGCCCGGCGGGCCGCCGTAACCCTCGGATCGCCAATGCGTTTCGCGCGGCCCAGCAATGTAGCCAAGCCTGGTTTGTGATGGCCGATAAGCGCCGCGATCACGTTCTCAAGAACACTCATGCGGTTAAAGATGCGGATGTTCTGAAAGGAGCGGGAAACGCCCAACCGGGTAATCTGATCGGCGCTCGCACGGCTGACGTCCTTGCCATCAAGAAGCACACGCCCCGAATCCGGAGCGTAGATGCCGGTAATGATATTGACCAGCGTAGTCTTGCCCGAGCCATTGGGGCCAATCAGCCCGCTGACCGTCCCTCGCCTTACGTGCAGATCAATGCCGTGCAAGGCTTGCAATTCGCCGAAAGTCTTACCGACGGCTTGCAGTTCAAGCACGAAACCACCTTTGAGCGAGGTTCTTCAGCCGGTAGACCCGGTTCTCGTCGAGAATACCCCGCGGCATGAAAATCAGCATAAGCGCTACCAGCCCGCCGAAAACGATCATTCGATAACCCTGAAATACCCGCACAGACTCCAGGAAACCGATGTCAATCGCAACACCGATGAGGGGCCCCAACACGGTACCGAGGCCCCCGATCAGGCCATAGGCCAAAGCGTGCACCCCAAGCATCACGTTAAAGATTTGCGGTTCTATGTAGGTGAATGAGTGAGCGTATAGAGTTCCTCCCAGTCCAGCGATGAAGCCGGCAAGTATTGCCGCCGTGACCTTGTACCTGACTGGGTTCAGGCCCTGGATCCGCGTTAACAGGGGATCTTGACCCAGCATCCGAAAGATCATACCCAGCCGGGAGCGCTCAATCAGCACCAGGCAAAACAGCACCAGCAACAAGATACCGTAAATCAGTAAAGTGTACTCAAGGACGCTGACATCGTTATCGAAGATCCAGCGGATCTCGCCGAATCCCTCCGCACCGTTGGGCCCGATCAGTTCACCATCGATCTCAAGCTGGTAACTTAACTTGAACAGCGACAAGCGAACCATTTCTGCGAAGGCCAGGGTGGCAATCGAAAAGTACAGGCCGCTGATCCTCAGTGTGAGTAGGCCGACAAAGCCAGCCGCAAGTGCCGCCAGCGAACTGCCGAACAGCAGCGCCAGCCACAGTGGCCACCCCCAGAGTGTTGTCGCAATCGCGCCGGCATAGGCGCTGATTCCGAAATAGGCCTGCTGTCCAAACGAAATCTCACCGCTGATCAGCAACAGGTATGCCGACAGGGCAATAAGGGAGATCATTCCGATATTCGAGATAACGGTCAACAGGTAGTCGTTGAGCATGGTCAATCTACTGGCCAGTCAGACCCGCTCGTACGCCGCCTGCTGCTGGGCGACGATCCTTTGTCCAACCAGCCCGCCGGGTCGCACGATCAACATCATGAAAAGCAGTAGGTACGCAGAAATATCACGGACCACCGGTCCTCCGTACCAGAATGCGTTAGCTTCAACCACGCCGAGAAGCAGTCCGCCCAGAATCGCGCCGGGAAGCGAACCCATGCCACCCAGCATCATGGCAATCAAGCCCTTGAAAGTGGCCCACAGCCCGAAAAACGGCGTGACCTGCGAATCGGCTGAAAGGATAAGGAACCCGGCAAGTCCACCGAGAACCGAAACAACAGCAAATGCCAGGAATAAAACGTTTGAGCTGTTGATGCCCATATATCTTGAGGCCAACGGGTTGTCGGAAACAGCCCGCACTGCCAGGCCGGGCCGGGTACGGAATAGGAACAGGTGCAACAGAGCCAGAAGGACCAGCGTCAGCAGGAACATCGAGATGTGTTCGCTGCGAACAAAAAACGGCCCGATGTCAATGACCGTCGAGGTGAAGAAAGCCGGGAAGGGGTAAGTGCGTTCCGGTAACAGGTGCATGGCGACTTCTTCGAGCTGCATCCAGATCACGAAACTCGAAACCATCGAGGCAATAGTCGCGTCGCGTCGCACGGCCCAAAAACAAAGCCGCTCGACGTAGATACCGACCGCAACGGTGATCATTACAGTCACCAGCACGACCAGCAAGACATTCTGAGAGAAATTGAGGTATACCCAGGTGCCGGCGTAGGCGCCCAGCATAATGCTTGGGCCGAACGACAAATTTAGTCGTTTCATCACCCCGAACACCAAGGTAAACCCCAGCGCCAACAGGGCGTAGCCTGAACCGAACATCACCCCATCGATACAGTTCTGAAGAAAATCGGTCATCGTCAGAACCCGGGCTGGTTAGGTGCTCGGCTTAGGTTGAGCCAGCACCCAGATAGGCCCGCTGGATAACTTCATCCTGCTGCATCTCCTGGGGACTGCCATTGAAAGTTACCTTTCCTCCCTCCAGCAGGTAGATGTGGTGAGCGACCTTGAGTGCCATTCGGGCATTTTGCTCAACCAGCAGGATACTGACGCCTTCCTTATTCAGTAAGCTGATGATGTCGAAAATCTTCTCGACTATGATAGGTGCAAGCCCCAAAGACGGCTCATCCATCATCAGAATCTTGGGTCGTGCCATCAGGGCGCGGCCAATAGCAAGCATTTGCTGCTCGCCACCAGAAAGCGTGCCCCCAGACTGAGTGCTTCTTTCTTTTAGCGGAGGAAAACGCTCATAAATTCCCTTCAGATCGGCATTTATTGCCGGCTGGTCCTTACGCGGCCTAGCGAAAGCCCCGGCAATCAGATTTTCCTCTACCGACATCTGTGGAAAGATTAAACGATTTTCCGGCACCAAGGCGACACCTTTGCGCACAATGCCGGGAGCCGACAAATTTGTAAGATTGTCCTTTTCCAAAGTAATACTGCCGCTGTGGGAATTGAGAATCCCAGCAATAGTAAACAAGGTCGTAGTCTTGCCAGCTCCATTAGGCCCGAGCAAGCAGGTTACCTGACCTTCGCAAGCCTCGAGGCTCAACCCTTTGAGCGCTTCGATCGTGCCGTAGCGAGTCACAATGTTGTCGACTTTCAACATCAGGTATCAGCTACCTTCAGACTGGCCAAGGTAGGCCTCTTGCACGGATTTATTTTCCCGGATAGCGGCCGGTTCGCCCTCAGCGATCTTGGAGCCAAAATTCAATACCGCGATTCGGTCGGTAATTCCCATGACTAATTCCATCACATGCTCGATCAGAATGATCGTCATGCCCTGCTGGCGGAGTTGGCGTATTCTCTTGTCAAGATCCCGAACTTCCTCCTGATTCATTCCAGCTGCTGGCTCATCCAGGAGCAGCAGACGGGGCTTGGTCGCAGCAGCGCGAGCGAGTTCCAGGCGCCGCTGCTCTCCAAAAGCGAGGTTCGACGCGAGTTCATCACCCTTATCCGCTAAGCCGGAAAATTCCAGCATGTCATCGATTTCATTTTTTACCGGGCCACTTTTTCGAAACCAGCGGTAAGAAATTCCTTCGGCGCGGGTATCTTCTGTCGAGTTGCGGGCAACCCACAGGTTCTGCCAGACCGTAAGGCCCGGGAATAGACGAATATTCTGGAAGGTGCGGGCCACACCCGCTTTCACTCGAGCATGGGGCGATAAGTTTGAAAGCGAATGCCCTTGAAAATGAATCTCACCAGCTGTAGCCGGAAAAACTCCGGAAATCAGATTCACCAGGGTACTTTTTCCAGACCCGTTGGGCCCAATCACACCAAAAATGTCACCGGCATTGACTGCTAAATCCAGTTTCCAGACGGCCTTAACCCCGCCGAAATTCTTTGAAAGGGATTTAACCTCTAACATTGCAGTTCAAACCCCCGCTGGCAAAGGTGGGCCGCGCCCAAAATACACCCGTAGGCCGCACGTTGGCTCATCAGGATAGGCGACGAGAAAGGCGAAGCCTAAGCACGTTTTTCATCCATCGAAGTGTCTGGCTATCGAACAGGCCGCGAGGTTTCACATTCATCACAACGATGATTAAGGCGCCAAATAGCAGCATCCGCCAATCACCCAGGAACCGCAGGCCTTCGACCAATAGACCCTGGATAAAGATAACGGCAACCAACGTGCCGAAGACGTTCGACACGCCACCGAGAATTGGATACGCGATAGCAAAAGTTGCTAACAGCACCGTAAAAGCATGATGGTCGAGCATCGTTATCTGGTGGGCATACAGGCTTCCTGCAAGGCCCGCAATAACACCCCCCGCGGTCATCGCCGCCACCTTAACAACCGTCACATCAATCCCAACCGTCCCTGCAGCCAGCTCATCTTCTCCCACTGCTCGAAGGACAGCACCGGATCGCGTCTGGTCGGCCCACCAGATTATCGCCATCACCATAATGACAAATACCCAGATTAATGAGGTCACCTCCCAACTAGTCCAGCCATGCTCAGCAAAATAACGAATCTCGGAGAACCCCATCGTGCCGTCAGGCCCCACCTCAACGCCATCCTGAATAACACGCCACCTGAAGTTATAAAAAAACATTCTGACAAACTCGCCAAAAGCGAGCGTTGCTACGACCAACATGAGGCCTCGAACCCGAAGCGCAGGAAATCCCACCAAAAATGCCAGCAGGCCCGTAATCAGCATTGCCAGCCCAATTGCCGGCAGTATTGCCCATCCGAGGATCACGGTGAGAACGGCAGCAGTATAGGCCCCAACGGCGAAAAACCCTGCTTGGGCCAGAGACAACTGCCCAGTCAGTAAAAGAATGTACGCGGACAGCCCGAGCAAGGTGTGGATGCCGATGGTATTTATAAGATTAAGGTAATAATCCATCTTAATCGCCTGAGCTGTATTCGGACATTACACTTAATCCCGCGTGATTGTTTTTCCGAACAAACCATTCGGACGAAAAACCAGGAAAATAAACAGTAACGCCACAACGTACATATCTCGCTCGTCGATGCCTCGAAAATACATCACTACATTTTCGAAACTGCCGACAAACAACCCGGCAATAATTGCACCCGGTATCGAACCCAGTCCGCCGATGACCGTGACAATCAATCCCTTTATCGTCAATGGCAACATCATGACCGGCGAAAGAATACCAACCGCCGCCGCGGTCATTGCGCCAGCGATTCCACCGAGTAAGCCCGCGACTGCAAAGGTGGTTGAGTTAGTTGAATGTATGCCCATACCACATAGCCGGGCTGCGACATCCTGCTGTGCTACCGCACGTGTTGCAAGGCCTAACCGTGTCCGGAAAAGCACGTAAAGCAGTACCCCGGTGCTGATAAGACCGATGAAAAAGACGAACAGCAGGTCGCCCCGAATTCCGTAAGGCCCAACCTCGAAATAGGCCTCTGAAAACATGCTGGGGAAATTTAAAGGAGATCCCCGTGTTGCGTGCACAATGACCTCATCAATAAAGAATAGACCTCCCACCGAGGCCATCAGTGCCGCTAGATGATTATGGACTGGGATAAAACGAAAGCAGGCAAGGTAAACCAGGTAACCCAGTATTGCCGCACAGATTGCTGAAACGATAAAAATAATAACCAGCGATGCATCAAACAGAATATAGATCGCCAGGCTTGAGTAAGCGCCAGCCATAGCCGTAGCAGCGTAGGCAACATTCAACTTACCCATGGCCCCGAAAATCAGCGTAAACCCGATACCAATCAAAGCATAAGTTGATCCGAACAGGAATCCATCCCCGATTGACTGGGTAATCTCTACAAATTCAAACCAGAAGTCATCCATCTGCGTATTGTTAACTCCTGAGAAAAATAAGTACCCCCGCCGCACCGGCTGGTGCGGCGGGAGCACTCATAACCGACTCTATCAACGGGGATCGTGTATCACCTTCCACTCGCCGTTCACGACCTGCACGTAGACGTAAGGCTTGCTGGCCTCACCGGTCGCGCCATCACGGGTAACCGGACCAATCAGACCCGCACTCCCGGAAATGGACGCCAACGCGTCACGAAACTTCCGCCGATCTTCGGCTACTGTATCGGAGGTCGCCGAAATACCGGCTTTTTCTACGGCAGTTTTAACTAGGTAGGCGTTCTCCCATGCTGCGGCACTGTGAAGATCCAAAAAGCCCCCTGCCTTGGATACGATCTCATTGGCACTAACCGCTTCAGGGGTGATTGGGGCAAAACCTGTCGGAATAATGAGCCCCTCGGCAGCGCTCATGCAACCGTTCAGAGTCTCCTGACTCGCGGAACTGGTGAGACCAACCAGCAGTTTTGGTTTCACTTTTTGGCGCTTCATCTCCTTGAGGAAACCACAGGCCGAAAAGGGGTGAGAAGAAACAAGAATCATATCGGGATTTTGTTTCTTGATTTTCCGAGCCTGTACCGAGTAGTTGGTATCTCCCATCAACCAGTGCTGTGTCTTGGCAGCTGCCTGCAACTCCTTCATGCCCTGCTTAACATCTGGGCCAAGTTCGGGCACAGATGGGCCAACCCATTCAAAACCATGCCTGACTGCTGCTTGAACGATGATAGCGGTATGGGTAATGAATGAGTGCCCCTGGTCTGTTTCGGTGCCACCAGAAAATGTCTTAACGTCGGGGTTTTCTGATCTCAACCAGGCAAACAGTTTGTCGTACATGGCCACTTCATTGGGTACGTTGCGAAATGCCCATTCGGAAATCTTCGCCAACCCCGGTCGAATGCAAGTATCGGACAGAATCGGCATCTGCACACCGGAATCAGACGCATCACCTATTTTCTTCTGCAGCACGCCAAACATAGCCTGACAACTACCTGAACAGGTTGCACCCATTCCGACAATGGCATCTGTAGTAGAGGCGGTTTTGCGCAGGATTGCGATATTCTGGTCCTTCTTACAGGCGCTGTCTTCGTAACTGACAACCTCAAGTGGCGCCGAACTGCCGTCACCGAGTTTGACACCGCCTGCGGCGTTGATCTGTGCTATGGCAGATCGAAGAGCGGCTTCGGAATTCACGCCGAATGACTTAAGTGGTCCAGACTTGGCACCCCATCCGAGTACCTTTACCGAACGGTCGCCAGCACTTGCCACCAGCGGCATTGCTACGGTGACGGCAAGTACGGCGATGCCTGCCAGCTTTGTAAATCTATTCATCTTCTCTACTCCTTTTCTAATCATGGTGTCCCTCCAACTAGGTGTGTAGTACATAACTCATAGCGTTCAGAGGCAGAAGCACGACTAGTCTCCTTGATCCCCATCTTTCTCGCCATGCTTGTGTGACATCGTCATTCCCTCATCAACAACCGTCGACAAATTCGACCCTTCCTTGTCGAAAACCAATTTCCTCACAATACGATCCCTTTCGGGCTTAGTGAAATCCATCACCAGTACCCATTCCCCATACATCTCAAGTTCAATGTGTGCACGGTACATCCCCATACGATGATGCTGCGCCAGTACCGGTTCGACATTGTGCACGCCAGGCATAGAAGGCATATCCGCGCTGACCGTGAACTCACCGTCCAGAACTGGCGCACCCGTGGTTTTGTCTGTCAGCGTAATCATACAATCGTAGGCCAGTTTCCCGCCGGTGGCCTGACAATCAACCATCGCCATTTTCTTTCCCGAGATTGCCGCCGCTGGCAGCAAAAAAAAGGCCAGGAAAGATATCCCCACGATCGCTATTCTTCTTTGCATAACGCCCCAAATTCACCTCAAAAGGTTTTAGCAACCGAGTCAACTCGAACCCATACCAGGCTCAGTTGCGTTCACCAGGCATGCCATATTCCCATAGGGGTGTGTATTTTCGTACATAATTTGATGGGCATGGCCGATCTCATCAAAACTGAAGGTGCCTGAAAGGCACGGATCTACCTTGCCCGACAGGACTAGCTCGTTAACTGCTGCGGCCTGCTCATCGTTCGCCAGATGGCTGCCCTGGAAACGTTTTTGCATCATCCAGTGGTAGCGAAGGTCCAAGGTTACCGTGTAACCAGTGGTACCTGCGCAAATGACCACCATGCCGCCTATGTCGGCAACAAAACAGGACGTTGGCAGTGTCGCTTCTCCAGGGTGCTCAAACACAATTTTCGGGCTCTTGCGCTCACCGACCGCATCCCATATTGCCTTGCCGAATGCCCTTGCGCCCTTCATCCACTCGCCCCATTCTGGGCTGTTGGTATCTGGCATAAGACCCCAATGATCGAAGTCATTTCGATTAATGCAGCCGACCGCACCATGATCGAGGCAAAATTGCCGTTTGTCCTCATCGGAGATCACAGCCACTGGCTTGCCACCGGACGCGGCAACGATCTGCAGTGCCATCGAACCAAGTCCACCCGCAGCACCCCAGACAAGTACCACGTCACCCTCTTCTACGACATTTGGCGCCCAGCCCATAAGCATACGATAAGCCGTGGATGCGCAAAGCATGTAGCAGGCGGCCGCCTCCCAAGTCAGATGCCTGGGTTTGTGCTGGCATTGATGCGACTGCGCCCTGGTAAATTGGCAATAGCCTCCGTAATTGGTCTGGTATCCCCAGATACGTGTTGATGATGCAAGCATTGGATCTTTTCCCGCGAGCACCCATGGGTCGTCCGGCTCCCACCAGCCGGAGTGAATTACCACCTCGTCACCCACTTTCACATTATCGACTTCAGTGCCAGTCGCCCAGACAATTCCCGCACAATCACTGCCGCCGGCATGAAAATCTTCAGGTTCGCCTTTTTTCTGACGATCCTTGATTACGTCTACCGGGAACCCAAGCGCCGCCCAGACATTGTTGTAATTAATGCCGGTTGCCATTGTGTAAACCAGTACATCTTTAGGCCCGATCTCCGGCACATCGATTATTTCCCGTTGCCAGGCATTGTCAGGTTGGCCGAATCGATCCTGGCGAACACAAAACGCGTGCATTTTCTCCGGCAAAACGCCCAGCGGTGGCCGGGCACCAAGATCATATATCTCTCTGGCCGGCACAGAACCGGCCCCACTATTTGCTTCCATCGAATCTCCTTTAGCGAAACCCTATTAAAACAGTAGGGATTAACAAATCTTTTATTGACCCGCTTTCGATGAACTTTATTTTGAGATATAATATTTGTCAAGCAAATTGATTAAATATTAAAATATTTAAAATAGTCCTGCCAGGGGGCCTTCGAGTCAAATAGTGAACTGTAAAAACCTCCCCTGCTGATGCCTGTGTGGCAAAGCAGAGCCAAAAAATTTAGATAAATAGGAGCCTTAATCCAAATGACAGTCAGGTACGAACCACTCGTTACCGCCAGTTTGGCGAAACAAGTTGCTGAAAGGATTCGCGGGTCAATCACTGACGGTCGGCTCAAGGCCGATGATCAGTTACCCACTGAAGAAGAACTGGCCCACCAATTCCAGGTATCCAGGCCAACCATACGTGAGGCCCTCAAACGACTGGCAGCGCAAAGCCTTATCCGCTCTCGACGAGGCCCATCCGGAGGCACATTTGTCAATCGCCCAAGCCAGGAAGAAGTTCGCTCAAACCTGACAACAGCTACCGCACTACTGGTAAGCCTCGGCGAATTTTCCATTCCCGAGATCCTCGAAGCACGTCAGGATCTCGAGTTAGTCTGTGTAAGACATGCAGCAGAACGTCGGGAAGAGTCTGAGCTTGCGGTAATGCGTGAGGAGATCGAAACTCAGGAAATGCTCTCCGTTTCCGATATCGATTTCTGCGCCTCCGATGTTCGATTCCACCGCGCTATCGCTGACGCAAGCCACAACCCTGTGCTCCAGTTTGCGATGTTTACGGTGATAGAAGCTCTTCAACCAATCGAAAACATGGTGGTATTTCATGTGCGACAACGTAGCATGATAGTTAAACAGCATAAGAAGATTCTCGCCGCATTACGTGACCGCAAAGCAGCTGCTGCTGCGCAAGCTGTAACAGAGCAGATGGAATATCTGCGTGCACGTTTCGATGAAGCCCACGAATTAAGGCATCAGCGTATTTCCGCCTAGCGCGGGAAATATAATTCCTTGGGGCGCTGAATCCCGCCCTCCGCGGGTCACGCCCAGTTAAAGCAGCGCAAGGCTCCGCCTGCCTGGCGAAATGGGAGACACCCCAGTTCATCGGAAAGACTGTAGAGCGAGCTTACTCCGCACTTGTCAAGACTCATCTGGCATTTTTATTACCTAAGTGCCGCCAGTGGATCGCCAGCGCCCACTGCGGGCACTGCTCGACCAGAGGCTGCAGTGCCATGCACAGATCAGCGTTGCCGCTGGCACCCAGATGCCAATTTCAAGCTGACGCCGACAGAGTCAAAACTCTGACCGATGCTTGATTCTGCGACACTCGGGAGTGAACCCATATGCGATGCATTCCCAACGCCCAGTTGGCCTGGGCACTAAACATACCTATACTCTACGGCGATTTGTTGCCACAGATAATGTAAGCCCACTCCCTACAACTCTTGACTACCCTTAATAACGTTTTGAAATTAACTACGAACAAGTGCGGGCAATTCTTTTGTATTGCCTCTGGTGAGAAGGCACTGTGCTGTACTTTGCTGGTACTGTCCCTGCTGGTCACCTCTTGCAGCAATGAGAGCACCACCTCTGGCCTGGAACGAATGACGGTAAGAGGCACTTGCATACCCGATGGCACGGGGCCAGATGGACAGCATAAGAAAGCATCGACCTCGTGCGATGATAGCGCTGCCACCAACAACGACTCCGAGAGTAGTGATGGTAACGGTGGTGGTAGTAGTGGTAGCACCGCCACCTGCTATGGTGACTATGTTCGCAAATATTCCGACCTGCTGAAGGCCTACCGGGCACGCCGCACCGCCATTTCAATCGAAGACTGGGGAAAAAATCACTATGTGCGTGCCGGCAAGTCCGAGGGACGCAAGTTGCCGACTAATTGCTCGCAAAACAATGCCACCACCGACTCAACTAACGGCAACGGCAGTAACACAACAAGTGCCACAATGCGCACCTGCTACCGCAACTACGTCCATAAATATGCCGACCTGCTGAAGGCCTACCGGGCAAGTGGGACCACCGAATCCATTGAGGACTGGGGTGAAGCACACTACAAAAAAACGGGCAAAAAAGAGGGGCGGCGGTTACCGTCCGGTTGTCCTGGCAGCAGTACCAGTACGGCACCGGTCAAGCGCGGTAACTGCTCTCCCGGGGGCACGTCATCGGGTAGCCTCGTGGGCCCGGACCTAAACGGCAGCTGGAGTGGTACTTTTACACGCTACACTGGTGCCAGTGGTGGCATCTCGGCCACTGTGTCACATATCGGGTCGCGGGTAGTGATTAGCACCAGCGCCGGGTTCGTCTTGGTGGGCGGCATTAGCAACAGCGGCAACATGCGGCTTTGTGACAGCGACCGCGAGGACTGGACCGGTGGGGCTACCACGACCTCGATTCGATTAGCCGACCACTATATGGATGGATCCGGAGTGCTGGTGGGCACCGACGTGCTGGTGTTAAAGCGGTAATAGAGTGCGGCCGACCCCAGCAGAATCTCGAAAGCGCGCCAACACGGTGCGGGCGGTTTCCATGACGTGTTCGGGCGGAGTCTCTGGCACGGGTGCTTTGCGGCGCTCGGCCAAGTCGGCCTCAATCCTTTCAAACAAATCCTGATCCTGCAACCCACCATCGCTGAGTGGGATATTCGGGCCCAGATAGCGCGAATTCCAAACCTGCGTCCGGCAATTGTCGACCGTGTGCCGTTCGGCCAGAAACTGGCCTTTGGGGCCGAGTTTCCGGATAAGGTCGGTGCCGATTTGCTCATCGCTGATGGTCATGCCTTCCCACATCTTGCGCAGCATTCCGGCCTGATCGTCACTGAACAACAGCGCCGTTTCTGAAAATGTAAGACCCTGATCCAAAGAGCCGAGATAATCGCATGTTGCGGGACGGTGATAGAACATATTCATCGTGCTCGCCGAAATTTCCCAGACGGCGTCCTGATTAAAACGGCGCGCAACACCGCCGCCTCCGGCGGCCCCCAGCGAAGGAAACCCGAGCGAGCGACGCACCTGAGCCGCAGCCATGTCGGCCATCGACATTTGCGTAAAACTGCCGATTGCGCCGGTAGCAGGCTCCATGAAAAAGACGTCGGAACCCCCCATGCAAAAACTGCCTTTTCCCGCCAGTTGGCCAAGGACAATAGCGGCGAAATCAGTCATCAGACAGTGGGCTAAACACCCTGCGAGCGTGATCGGGGCCGATGCCCCGCCAATCGCTAGTGTGCCCACACCCACGGGAATACCCGCACGCACTGAAGTAAGAATCTGGTCGATATGGATCTGGGCGAACTGCACGGGTAGTGGGGTCACGAGATGCAGGAAATATGGCTTCTCCTTCAGGCTCTTAGCGCTGCCCCTGAGCGCGGTGGCGATCTCAATCACAGCTTCCAGAGGCACCGGCGATTCACACAGGTATTCGAGCGGTTTAATGGTGTTTTCCATCATACAAACGAATTCGTCGATCTCACCGAAAAGATTTGACTCGGAGACGTTTTTGACCGAAACGCACACCGCATCAATGTTGGGCAACCCGTCTGAAAGGCGGGTGATTTCGGCCAGATCCTCGCGGGTAGAAGAGCGGGGTTCACCAGTTTCCTGCTCATAAACTGCGATGCAGGTCATGCCGGGCATGAACTGAGTGTGCTCACAATCGATCGTGATCGGATTTTCTCCATTGCGGTCAAAAAGAGTTGCCTGCCGACTGGTGGTTTTCAACGCCTTTCGGGTGATGGCTTCAGGAATTTTTACAACGCCGTCTGCACCCACGTTACAGCCCGCTTTCCGCAGCAAATCGTCTGCCTCGGTACCAGGTTCGAACACGATGCCTGAACTAGCCATAAGAGTAATCACAGTGTCGATGATCCTGGTCACCTCAGCGTCGCTCATGAACTCATAGGGGGGCGTCGGCCCGGCA
>Ga0208278_1000330_pt1 | contig 26378 bp, 21 predicted proteins | sample ETN01SmetaG_FD_185794 | JGI IMG/M metagenome (GOLD analysis project Ga0208278, IMG submission 185794) | Marine microbial and viral communities from oxygen minimum zone, Eastern Pacific Ocean - ETNP2014F12-01SV259 (SPAdes) (version 2) | ecosystem: Environmental > Aquatic > Marine > Oceanic ...
AGCATGTGCGATTGGTGCAGATCCCTGTCCTGCTTCATTTGAAAACAGACCACGATTGACCCCCCGGTTGAAGGCATAAGCAAAACTCGCGCCCAGAAAACCGCCACTTGCCGCCGAGCCTGTAAACGCATCACTGAAAACCGAAATGAATGACGGTATAAGCTGATCAGCATTAACGATGACAACACCTAATGCACCCAGCAGGTAGATAACGGCCATCAAAGGTACAATCTTCTCCGCGACTTGAATGATGCGTTTAATACCACCAAGAATGACGCTCCCCAGAACCGCCGCCAGAACCAGTCCTGTGATCCAGACCGGAACACCAAATGCTGATTCAACGCTATTGGCTATATTATTACTCTGTGGCAGATTGCCAGTACCAAAAGAACTGATGACGGTCGCGATAGCAAAAAAAACAGCCATCCATTTCATATTCAGGGAAACAGGCTGGCCACGCAGGTTCAAATTCAGAGTCAGCTTTTCCATTACATACATCGGGCCACCCACGATATGACCCCGGGTATCCTTCTGACGGTACTTGTGCGATAACGACACCTCAACAAATTTGCTGGTCATCCCGAGAAACGCCGTCATCCACATCCAGAAAAGCGCAGCAGGACCACCCAGATAGATTGCCAGTGCAACACCACCGATATTGCCGGTGCCTACGGTACCTGATATCGCTGTTGTCAATGCCTGCAGGTGAGTTGCATCGCCCTCATCATCCGGCTTGTCGTATTTTCCCCGAACGATCCGCCAGGCATGACTAAAAAAGCGAATCTGGGGAAACTTCAGGTAAAGGGTAAGAAATAAACCTGTGCCTAAAAGCAGGAAAGGAAAATACTGGGCAGACCCCAGAAAGCTATCAAGTAAATTCAGAAAATCTGTGGTTGTCTGCAATGGTTACACACCTTGAACTGATGCTGGAGAAGGCGCTGACGATATCAAATAAAGGTAGAGCTGAATAGCAGGCACTCCTCTGCAGGTATATGCAGTCTTATGGGTATGTCACCGACGCCACGCTGATGGTCAGTCCCAACTATACTGCTGTTAGCACCTGTCACAGTCAAAGCCAGTGCATCAACGATGTCGTCTCTCGCCAGGATTTTCCTTGGAAATTCACCTTCGGCCTTCATGTACACATCCCTGATTGTTAAATCATACTGGCAGAGGATATCGAGTCGCTCTGCGATACCCTCAGCAGTCTTCTTTGACATGGAAAGAGGCCGGCCTGCCAGCAGCGTAAAAACAAGTTCGGGGTGAGATTCACCCAGTGTTCCGATGGCGATGGAATTAGATCCAAGAAACCGGTCAACATCACGAATCTTGTCACAAATATTCCATGACTGTTTCGAGAGTTTCTTCCCAAACAAATCATCGTTTATTAAGCAGGCACTCTCGTAATCACTGGCATATACGGCATCCCTGCTAGGTACAGGGAAAACACTGGATGACCGGTGCCCAAGAAGTGATCGGATATCCGAATCCAGCATCCGCACACAATCGTTAGTCAGGCCAATTGGAATATCGATCAGTATCTGACGGGCATCCTGATGATCCCGCCATAGATCAGAGATAGATTCATAAACATCAAATCCTGTCTCGTGTTTCTGATGCCATATTGCAAACCAACCTGCACGACATCCGTCTACCCCCACAACCTTGTCAGACAATGGCAGATCCTCAATTAACCGGACACCGGCTCCCGCATCGTTACAAATTCCTCGGCTGTCGTGGGGTGAATTCCCACGGTTGCATCAAAGACTGCTTTACTTGCGCCTGCCTTTATCGCAACCGCGATACCCTGGATAATTTCGCCAGCTTCAGAACCTACCATGTGCACCCCAACGACCTTGTCAGACTCTTTATCGACGATTATCTTCATCATGGTCTTTTCATCACTGCCAGACAACGTATGCTTCATAGCCCGAAAACTGGATCTGAATATCTCCACCTCATCAAATTGTTCTCTTGCCTCTGCCTCCGTGAGTCCAACTGTGCCAATATTTGGCTGGCAAAAGACTGCCGTAGCGACCGCCTCGTAGTCCATGACTGTTTTTTGATTCAGATATTGAGTTTGTGCAAATGCCATTGCCTCCTTGATGGCAACCGGCGTTAGCTGAATTCTGTCAATGACGTCACCCAGAGCAAAAATACTTGGCTCAGAGGTGCGATATTCATCGTCTACAATTATGGCACCGTTTTCACGGCATTTGACATCTACATTTTCCAAGCCGATATCCTCAACAGCCGGTTTCCGTCCGGTTGCAAATAACACCCGGTCTGTTTCGATTTTGTCTCCTTCCTTAAACAAAACTTTGAACGTGCCATCGGTATTTTTTTCAACGCTTTCTACGTTTGAGTTGAAGTGAAGGTGAATGTTCTTTTTAACTAATTCATCCGCAACGGTTTGACGAACATCCTGATCAAAATTACGCAGGAAGAGAGGCCCTCGATATGACAAGTGACTCTCCGCACCCAGGCCGGCAAATATTCCTGCGAATTCAACTGCAATATACCCGCCACCGACCACCAGTGTTCTTTCCGGCAACGTCTCCAGATAGAAAGCTTCGTTTGATGTGATGACATGTTCGCGACCGGGAAATTCTGGTACCGAAGGCCAACTCCCTGTGGCGATCAGGATCGATTCGGTCGATACGAGCTGCTCACTGACTGAAACATGATGTGCATCGACAATTCTCGCGCGCCCGTCAAAATGAGTAACCCCGGCATTGTCCAACATTCCGCGATAAATGCCGTTCAATCGCTTGATTTCTTCATTTTTATTTTCGATCAACCTGGACCAGTCGAATTCCGGTGATGCCTTCTGCCAGCCGAATCCTTCAGCATGGTGATAGTCCTCACTAAAATGTGAGGCATACACCAGCAGTTTCTTTGGTACACAGCCAACATTAACGCAGGTGCCACCCATGTACCGGTCTTCAGCGGTTGCAACTCTCGCACCATAGGCTGCACTCATCCTCGCCGCACGAACCCCAGCGGAACCTACGCCAATAACGAATAAGTCAAAGTCGTATTCTGGCATCTGTCACTCCTTCTAATCAATGCTGATAAGCTAACACAATCAACACTTCGAGAAACGCAAATGATTGATTTCAGTCTCGTCCCCTTTAGAGATAATGGATTCATTACTGAGTTCGATGGTTCGGTTCTTCATTCGCAAACTCAGCTACAGCTGACCTATAAACTCACCGGGAATCTTGAAAAGCTTCACTGGCCCGAGGCAAACACAGAACAAGTCCGAGAGCTCAATCTCTGGGAAGACACCTGCTTTGAGTTATTTCTCTCCATTCCTGACAAAAAACACTATTATGAATTCAATTTTTCACCTTCAGGCAACTGGCACAGTTTCTCATTCAGCGACTACCGCAAAGACAGGCGAGTCAGCAGTGAGATACAACTTATTTCCAGCAATGTGATAAAAGATGCAAAGACTGCAAGCGTGACTGTTTGCGTAGAGCACCTTTTCCCCGATCGGGTGAGATATCTGGAGCTTGGCGTCTGTGCAATCCTGCATAGGCATCCTGCTGAGCATCACTACTACGCGCTGGGACACGGTAAAGAAAAACCTGATTTCCACTTACGAGATCATCATACTATCGACATGACACTCGAAGAAATTGAAGACAACCATGACCTTTAAACTGGGAGTTGACCAACTGTTGGAATCAGCAGAGCTTCTGGAATCACTCCAGGACAAGCGTTGCGGAATTGTTGCGCATCCTGCATCGATTACATCGACACTGCAGCATTCGCTAGATGCACTTATTCAAAATCGTTGTCCAATAACCCGTGCTTTCGGTCCTCAACACGGCATGCGCGGAGATAAACAAGACAACATGATTGAATCAGATGATTATTCTGACCCGACTCACCATATTCCGGTGATCTCTCTATATAGTGAGCATCGACGACCAACAGCCGAGATGCTCAATGATCTTGATGTGGTTTTGTATGACCTTCAGGATGTGGGCTGTCGAATCTACACTTACATCGCGACACTGAAATATTTTATGGAGGAATGTCCCAAATCTGGTGTTGAACTCTGGGTGCTGGATCGACCCAATCCGGCTGGTCGACCTGTAGATGGACTCCGCCTTGAATCAGGATTTGAGAGCTTTGTCGGTTGTGACGTCTTACCCACGCGCCATGGATTAACTGTTGGCGAACTTGCAGAGTGGTTTAAATCGAGCAACGACCTCAATACTGACCTTACCATTATCAGGATGTCGGGATATGCCCCTGATGCAAAACCTGGTTTTGGCTGGCCATCAGATCACCCGTGGATCAATGCCAGTCCCAACGCCAGTAGTGTCAATATGACCCGGATCTTCCCTGGTACAGTTTTAGTTGAGGGCACTGAACTTTCGGAAGGTCGCGGCACGAGTACGCCGTTGGAAGTTATCGGTGCACCGAATTTTCCGACGGAAGAGGTACTCAGGCTGTTGGAGAACGAAGCACCTGACTGGCTGAGAGGTGTCTTTGTTAGGCCCTGTTTTTTTGAACCTACATTTCACAAGCACAAGGGGCAACTGTGTACAGGGATACAAATACATACGCAGATTCCGGACTATGATCACAAGGGATTTGTGCCCTACAGACTCATTGCCGGTTGCCTGAAGGCACTGCGACTGTTGCAACCAGATTATTCAATCTGGCGAGGCCATTATTATGAGTATGAGAAAGACAGACTACCCATTGATGTCATCAATGGCGGTCCGAATCTGAGACTCTGGGTCGACGATCCTAACGCTTCATTTACAGAGTTCGATCATAATGTTCAGCGTCAGTGCGACGCCTGGTTGGATGAACGCCGACCGTTCCTGCTCTATTAGAAGCTCGACTGTTGGCCATCGCCAGATCAAATACGTCATTATCAATAACTGATCGGCATAGCGAACATAACCGGCTTGATTTCAAAATCACATGCTAGTATATCGATCGCTTGATTCCTTTTGCCACTTGTCAGGTTTTTAAAATGGGCAACACATATAAAATCGCAATTCTTGCTGGTGATGCTATAGGTCCGGAGATAATGGCTCAGGCTATACGCGTCTTCGACATTTTGGCAAAACACAGGGATCTGGCATTTGAACTGATTGACGCACCATTCGGCGCGGGTGCTTACTTTGAGTACGGCAAGGCATTTCCAGAACAAACCAAGGCAATTTGTGACGATGCTGATGCCATTTTGAAAGGCCCTGTTGGTTTGAGTCACGAGGAGTCAAAGAAAATTCCGGTTGAGGAGCAACCCGAGAGAGGTGCGATCCTGCCCCTGAGGGCGAGATACAATACATTTGCGAATTTCAGGCCCATCTTCTTGAGCAAAGATATGGCACATTTCTCACCGCTCAAACCAGAAATTATAAAAGAGGGTATCGATATTCTGCTGATTCGTGAACTCGTGGGCGGCCTATATTTCGGTGAGAAGGAACAAGGTGTCAACGAAGCTGGTTTACGGTATGTCAAAGAAGTTCTTGAGTATGACGAAGATCAGATAAGGCAAGTACTGGAAGTTGGATTTGAACAAGCTCGTCAGCGTAAAAAGGTACTTCACAATATACACAAGAGCAATGTCCTGATGTCCAGCGTGTTCTGGAACGAGGTACTCGATGAAGTTAGCCAGGATTATCCTGATGTTGAGGTGAAGCATCTTCTGGTAGACGCGGCAGCAACGGCATTATGCCTCAATCCAGGACAGTTTGATGTCATGGTTATGGAGAATATGTTTGGGGACATTCTGTCTGACCAGGGCGGTGGTATTCTTGGTTCCCTGGGACTCATGCCCTCAGCGTGTATAGGTCCTGACAAGGCCTATTATGAACCCTCTCATGGCTCCGCACCTGATATTGCAGGGATGAACATTGCCAATCCTTATTCCATGATCGGTTCAGTGGCAATGATGCTGGATATGAGCTTTGGCCTTAAAGCAGAATCCGAAGCTGTCTGGCTAGCAATGAAGAGTGTTTTCGAAACCGGCTATTCAACGTCAGATTTATCTTCCGGTGAATCAGACACAAAAATAGTATCGACGATCGAGTTTGGTGATCTGGTAATGGATGAACTGGCGAAACTCATTGCAGCGACCTAAACAGTAATGGCCTGTGGATACTCAACTTAATTTCTTTTACCTGTGTGTGGGAGTTTGGGTCGAGCTTCCCATTTTTTAAATGACTCAATTTCACTGGATAACCTGTCATAGATCTGCCGCACATTCACTTTTTCGCCATATTTCACCCGTTTCGAAAAGACCGTCACGGGAAATACAAAATTGTCGGTTGATCGCCAGCGAAGCGCTCTGTTGGCTCCCCTGTCATCCTCATACCGCACCCATTGAAGATTGAATTCGTGGGCCAAAACATCCCCGAACAAAACACCCAGCGCCTGCCACTCATCGATCTGATAACTCCGCAGGATCTTTCGGTCAATGACCTGCTGCAGGATTGGCAGATCCTTACTGGTTCTCTTGATAGAAAGCAGCCCTAGTCTGCGGGCGAGCAGATCTTTTGCCATGCGTCGCCGCTTGTTCAAAATCTGCAGCTCGCCTACCGACAGGTCTGACACCTTAAAAACGTCCTCCTCTGTCGGGAAGGTGTAGTTTTCGATCTGTTCGGGGGTCAGTGTTTTCAAACCGTCTGCCACTTCTCTGTCCTTGCTGTCGGCCTGCCCGCTTTGTCCCACTGATGACTGACTGTCTGGTGTATTAACGGCAGAGGATTCCCTATTTATAGCAGCTGAGGGCTCTTTATCAAGAGCAGCTGAGGGCTCTTTACTAAGAGCAGCTGAGGGCTCTTTACTAAGAGCAGCTGAGGGCTCTTTATTAAGAGCAGCTGAGGGCTCTTTATTAAGAGCAGCTGAGGGCTCTTTATTAAGAGCAGCTGAGGGCTCTCCCAAAACCAGGATGGTTAAGAGTAGTAGTGAAGGCCGGGAATTTGACATATTGATGACCATAAACTGAAATGTAACAAGAACCTGGATTTTCCAGTTGAAATGCCATTATCCATTATTCAAGCCTTCCAGCGGAACATGTTAACGACTAAAGATTCAATAAGGGTTGCCGCTAATTATAATGGACTCCTGTCAGATCCCTAGTGATACTGAGCAGCTTCTGGATATTCTGTACCCAGGAAGAGGTAAACAGAAACGCGATGAACATCAGCCCGCTGATTGCCAGAAGTCCAACCGATTGTATGTAGCGATCTGGAGCAGAACCGGATCTCGGATTTACGGAGCCCTTCCCGTGCCCGGCAGGGTATAATTCCCGCATGGCTATATCTGAAGAAGAGCTGATCAACCAGCTCCATGCTGACGACAGTAAATTCGTACTTGCAATCACAGGCGGCGGTAGCAGTGCTGCATCAGATTTACTATTGGTTCCCGGTGCCTCCAATACAGTTCTTGAAGCTACGGTTCCCTATAGTGCAGGTGCACTCAGCAAGTTTATCGGCTTCGAACCGGATCAGGCCTGCAGTGGCGAAACCGCGCGGGTCATGGCCATGGCGTCCTTCCTTCGGGCACGAAATTTGTCGCAGGAAAGCAGTCTTTTTGGCCTTGGCTGTACGGCTGCTCTTGCGACTAACCGTAATCGCAGCGGCAAAGATCGATGCTATGTCGCCATTCAATCTGCCAGCCAAACGATCGAAATCAGCCTTATACTAGACAGCCTGATGAGCCGCAGTGAGCAGGAGCGGCTCTGCCGCGAACTCATATTGAAAGCGATGGCTTTCGCAACCGGACAGTTGAGTGAACTGGAGTTCCAAGATAGTACTTTTAGAACTGGACATGCTCAACCGGAATGGCAACAGCTAATGTCAGGTGAAATCCAGTCAACCTGGATGGATCCGGAGCATCCAAAGGTCATTTTTCCAGGTGCTTTCAATCCGATTCACGCGGGGCATCACGCAATGTATGTCCAGGCGGGCAAAATTACCAACCAGCAGGTGGTGTTTGAAATTTCAATTTTTAACGTTGACAAACCACCGCTTGATTTCATCGACATGAATTTCAGGCAAGCGTCGATTGATCATGGACCGGTCATCTTCACACACGCGCCAACTTTCGTTGACAAATCGAGGCTCTTCCCCGGTGCAATATTCATCGTTGGCGTCGATACGATAAATCGTATCGCGGATCGACGTTACTACTCCGACAGTGTCGAAGAAAGAGACATTGCTATTCAGACACTGATCGATAACAAACACCGGTTTTTAGTCTTTGGTCGTCGTATTGGAAATCAATATATCAGCCTGTCGAAGGCTGAAATCCCCGAAAAACTAAGCAGAATCTGTGAAGAGATAGCAGAGAAAGATTTCAGACATGATGTTTCATCCTCTGAACTCCGGGGTTCGATGCAGACATCTACTCGAAAGGAATAATCCGTTCCACCGAAGGCGGTTCAAGATTCTCAGGCTGAATGATCAAACCAGTTTGCGGGCTTGCTGTTAATGTAATATTACTGCACCAATCCACACCGGGTGTCATGAAGGCAGGTGGCGGCATATCTGCCAGACGATCTTCTATCTGAGCTGCAATTTCAGGCAGGAGGGCATCCACTACATACATGGCACGAGCCTGAATTGCAGGATCACCAATTCTGTTACGCAATCCCCAGGAGACGATATAGTCACTGCAAAAGTTAGTGCCTGGCGAATTCGTAAACGCGATATCTCTCGAAATATCAAAGCTGTAATACAGCATTGCTTCTTCGAACAGCATGGCGAGATCTTCATATTGGCTTGTATAGCTATAATAGTCATTGGCAAAATCAACTGAGAATTCTGCAGAGACATCTTCCGGTGAAAGATTTTTTTGAACCGCTGTCGCGGTCTCACCAATAAAGGAAACTTTTGCTAACGAAAACATGGTACTGGAACCCAACGGATATATGCTTTTTAGATAGGTAGAAGGGAAGGAATCACTCGAACCCAGCAAGGCGCTCACAATTTGCTGAAAAGTATTGATCGAGTCAATTCGATCCGGTGAAGCGAAATCATTCGCGTGAGCCAATTCATGAAAGAGCAGATCTGCAGTAGCTAAGCTGACTGTCTCCAAACTGCGTGGAAAAGATCTTAAGTCTGTATTGCCCTGAACATTCCTTCTTAAAAAGGTGAACTGCAGTTCTGAACTGAACCCACTTCGATAGTCAGGTGTTTGATCAACGGTTGCCTCTTCTTCCTCCGTAAGCCAGATTGAATCAGGATCAATGTAGATGGCAGCTGTTTCTGCTGTATAGAAGGAAGGGCGTATGTCGTAAGAAATCACGATTGCTGTTAAACCTCGTGTCATCAGCAGGACTTCTGTTGGCATCTGATCCAGAATTTCCCTGAATCTCGTCGCCATCCAATCATGGGATACAAAAACACGCGCCATGACATCGTCTATGGTGGGATTTGTCGTCTCCATGCCAATCAGTGGCGCGGTATTGAAATCGCATCCCTGGCCGCTCTCCAGCAGCACCGTACAGTTAAGCAGATCGTCGGACAGTGACGTGGTAACCACGGGTGCCACGAGAGATCGGGCGCCGGATGGCAGAATAAAGTTATTCACTTCAGTATCACACTCATCTCCGACTAGATCGTCATCAGTATCCAACTGCGACGAATTAGCCATCAAGGGGCAGTTATCTTCTAAATCAGTGACTCCATCAGCATCGTCATCAGTATCCGCATTGTTACCAGTGCCATCGCTGTCTGTATCCACCGATTCGGTTGCATCAAGCGGGAAGGCATCACTTGAATCATTTACGCCGTCATTGTCATCATCAGTATCCGCGTTGTTACTAATGCCATCGCTGTCTGTGTCTATAGCGGCGGGACCTGAGCCGCCACCTCCTCCGCCAGAGCATGCAACCAGTAAAATGAGTATCAGCAGACCAATGAGGGTAGGTCTAAAGTCAAAAAATCGACTACAGTGGAACACGGTTATCTGACGGCGCCTGACTTTGGTTATTATCGACATATCACGGAATCACAATTGCCTTCGTCGTATATTATTACGACCCTGTAATACAATCCATACTTCGGTATGGAAATCATGCGCGACTGACCTAACCTTGTGATGTGATGGTCAGAATTTCAATTGCATTTCTGAGTTGCCATCGCAAAAGCATCTGGGTGAATCGACTTAAATCAGCACGTTGAAAATATTCCTGCAGGAATTTTTCAATACCATATTGGCGAAAGAAGACCTTGTCATCGTCTCTTTCAAACAGATGGGCAAGATTGCGAGCTCGAGCAAACAGGGAAAGTGGCATTCGATGTGACTTAAGATCAGCGATGTCAATCAATGCCATTGCCGATGCTTCGAAACTCAATACGTTACCAAGATGGATTGCCCTGAAGTAGATCCCCTTTAAATGCAATTCAGCAAGATATGCAGCAAAATCACCTAATACAGAAAAATCGCCTGCCGCACACAAGTCACGAATTTCTTCCCCCTCAATTTTCGGATAGACAACCATGTCAACCGGCACCTCGGGGCAGCTCAACGTTTCAGTGACCGTCGGGGCTATTATGTCTTTGCGAGCCAGTTCGCGGCTGTTGGCGGCAAATCGCTTGGCAGGAGGGAACAGGGCAGATCGAGTAATCCGTTTTCGCTGATAGAAGCACTTTACAATATCGCCATCGGGCGTCAGCATAATACCGGGTCGATCAATCGAACCGAACAGAACTGTATTCCGACTTACTGAAGACTCAAATTCATTTCGCGTAATTTGCTTCATTCAACCGACCTGATTCCGATTCCTCAAGTACATCTAAAATAAACGCATACTCCAGAGCATCAATGCGATACTGTTCGTACCTTCCCGTCGCGCCACTATGACCTGTATCCATATTGACATTGATGAGCAGGCGGTGGTTATCTTGTTTCAGTCTTCGTAATTTTGAAACCCACTTGACCGGCTCAAAATACTGTACCTGCGAATCATGTAATCCCGTTGTAACAAAAATGTTCGGATAGGCCTGAACGCTTACCTGATCGTAAGGCGAATAGGAAAGCATATAGTCGTAGTAGACCTTGTCACGAGGATCACCCCACTCGCTAAATTCACCCGCTGTCAGTGGAATGGTTTGATCAAGCATGGTTGTAACAACATCAACAAACGGCACATGAGCAACAACACCCAGGTATTTGTCCGGGGCTTCATTGGCAATCACACCCATGAGTAATCCGCCAGCTGAGGCACCCTGAGCAAAAACCTCATTCCTGTTACCGTATCCCTCTGCGACAAGAGTTTCAGTTGCGTCAATGAAATCCCAGAAAGTATTTTTCTTGTTCAGTAATTTGCCCTGCTCATACCAAGTTCTGCCCATCTCTTCACCGCCTCGCACATGGACTATCGCATAAACAAAGCCTCGATCCAGAAGTGAAAGACGCTTGGAACTGAAACTCAAGTCAGCTGAATAACCGTACGAGCCATAGGCGTAAAGGTATAAGGGGTTGCGTCCTATGGTTTTCTTGTCTTTACGGTAAACCAGTGAAACAGGTACGGCTGCACCATCTCTTGCTGTGATACTGATGCGTTCTGACCGGTACAATCTGGCATTAAAGTCACCGAGTACTTTATCCTGCTTCAATAAATTCGATCGACCATTGACCATGTCATAGTCAAAAACTGAACTCGGTGTAATCAGACTTGAGTAGACATAGCGAACAACCTCAGAATCAACCTCCGGATTAGAATGCAGACCTGCAGAATAAGCAGGTTCAGGAAATTCAATAAGGTTGTCCTTCATGGTCTCGCGATCAAAGACCCGCAGTTGATTAAGTCCCTCGAATCGTTCATTGACCACGAAGAATCGTGTAAAACCTTCAACATCCTGCAGCAGGACATCCTGGCGATTTCCTATCACCTCCTGCCATGCGTTTTTGTCTCCCAGTTTCTTGTCGCTGACCTGCATAAGACGGAAATTCTCCGCGAGCCAGTTGGTCACAATGTAGAATGTCCCGGAAACGTGCCTGATCCGATATTCATGCTGCTCTTCCCTTGGCAGGAAGACACTGGCCGGGTCAGTGGGATGACTAGCATCAATCAGGTGAATTTCTGATGAGTCCGTACTCTGCATCGAAATGACAATAAAGTCTTCACTGCGAGTTTTATAGACCGTGGTATAGAAACTCCGGTCATTTTCCTCGTACACCAGTTGATCGTTATCAATCTGTGTACCCAGATCATGCCGGTATACCTGGAAGGGCAAGAGTGTTTCCGGATCTTTTTTTACATAGAAAATCGTTTTGTTGTTATTTGCCCAGGCAAGACTTGAAGATGCACCTCTGATCACATCTGGCAGCATTTGGCCGGTCGCAAGATCCTTGAATCGAATTGTGTAAATTCGACGGCTTAGGTCGTCCTCGGCAAATGCCAATATGTGGCTATTGTTGACTGTCCAGTTATCGACGCTAAAGTACTCATGCCCCTCAGCCAGCTGGTTCACATCGAGTATGATCTCAGCTGAGTCCTTCTTGACGCCGCGCCTTAGGTAGATCGGGTGCTCACCACCTGCCCTGAATTCACGATGGTAATAATAATCTCCACGTTTAACCGGGACCGTGGAATCATCGGTAGTGAGTCGTCCGGTGATTTCTCTGTAGAGCTCGTTCTGCAGTGATTTCGTATGGGCCATGACTGATTCTGTATAGTCATTTTCAGATTTCAATAATTCCAGTACTTCAGGATCATTTCTGTTGTCATCACGAATCCAGAAGTAATCATCGATTCTCTCATGATCGTGCAAAGATAAAGTTCTGGATTCAATCCTTGCGACTGGCGGTTTTACCTTGCTCACGGGTTCCTCCCTGTCTGTGGCTGTCCCGCAGCCCAGCAACAAGACATTGATCAAAGTGAGTAGTGACATTTCTTTGAGGACGGAATTTTGCATGTTTATAGATTATTTAATGTGCTGCAAAAAAAGCGCTCACTATGCAGATTGATTCAGGCCCGGTCAATCTCTTACGTTTCACCTGAGAACACCCACATATCACCCTATGAATCCCCAAAGCATCTCATTTAGATAATACGCTGCACCAGGAGATCATATAAGATGCACGCTTTTCATTGAGAACAGATCCAATGGCTGACTTGGGCAATGCAAAGTGAACTAGAATCAGAAGATCACCAACCAGGAGCGTAACCGACCGGTCGGTTTTGCAGGAGATTATCGACAGCTGCTACGTCTGCCATGTCGGTTTCGTTGATGACTTCGAAATTACGATGAGGCAAAAGCACTCGATTTACGACCGCACAGGCAGACTAATATAATAGAGGGAATAAGAGCGTTCTTTTTCAATAGAACGCTCTTGCGAGGAACTAGATCAGTGCGACGGCCATCATAATCAAACAAATGATGGAGCCGAGCCAAAACAAGGTCCTAACATAGATGATACCCGCCACATAACTCACGAGAAAAGCCACCCTAAAGCCTAGCCAGTATAACGCGAGATCATAATTATCCACCTGCAGAACAATAGATAAGACAGCGAGCGCCAAAAATGAAGGGAAGCTCTCCTGCAAGTTAGTGGCTGCCCTCCGGACCCTGCCCAATCTCACCGAATCTTCCGGAGGCGCACTGTCCCGGTTAGAAAGGAGGTATTGCCCGTTCCCCAAATTAAGCAACATCGGAATTAACCAAATTTGAGCTATAGCTAGCCCGAGTGCGCACACAATAAGTGATATCATAATTTCTCCTTTAACTAATAGATAAAACGAATTTAATCCAGGGCCCGATAATCCTTTGTTACCAGGGATCAGACTATCGAACTCTCCTGAATATTAAGGCAGTGTCCGAACTAAAATAACAGGCTATCTAGTCACCCACGGCCTCAAGTATCTCCAACAATAAATTGATGATATCCAGATATAACGAGATCGAAATCTGCAAAGCAGTTTCCCAGTCATTCACTCCAGACTCTTGCATCTGCGCCAAACGATGAAAATCAAAGAGCAAACAGCAGACGAAGAGAACCGTCCCAGCAAACGCGATTACACGACGCATACCTGACGCGAAGTAAAAGCAGTGTAATCCCCCTTCTAATTCCTAATAATGCTATAGAAAATGGCCTGTAGCCATCAAATCATACTTGCAGATATCTCAGAATGGGGCGTTAATGGTTCCTATGTTCGGAAGCTCGATTGTCTGCCCTGTAGTTCACATGGTCTGCTTTGCCCGGAGACTGAGGGAATAGTCTGCAGCATCAGGGCTCTCATGCCTGCATTGTGTCCAAGCCGATCGTCGCCTCGGCAAAGGCGCGAACCTCGCGCAGGGGATCGCTGCCTGCCGGGACGAAAAATACCTCGCTGACACCCGCTGCGGCCTCTTCTTCGGCCCACCTCTTGATTTCAGCCGCCTCGCCAACCCAACCTCGCCATTGTGGTTTACCTCCGACTGCATCAATCAAAATCCGATCACGCTCAGTCAGGTGGGTGCAGTGGCCCTCGTGAATGGCCAGGTGGCGCTGACCTTCGAGGCGGTCGGCGGCCACCTGGTCGAGGTACTCATCGCCACCCGGCCACTTACCAAGCGCCTCTGCTCCCTCCATTTCCAGTGTCGCGTGTGCACCCATCACCCACCAGGGGCCGGCGGCGTCGATCGCCCGCTCTGAGTGGGGTGATTCGCCGGGTTCGAGAACCGTGCCGTCCACCATCCGGATGAACTGATCCCAAGTGCCATCGTTGGCGCCTCCGAAGTAACACATGATTCCATCGGCAATTTCCTTCGCGATCGCCTGGCCCTTGGGACCAAAAGCGGAGAGTACGATAGGCGTCTGGATCGGACGCGTCTTGGCCATCTTCGGATGGTGAATCATCTGACACGGTTTCCCGTCGATCTCCACCACCTCGCCGGCGAGTAGCGCCTTGAGTTGTCGAACGTAACGCTCGGTAAAGGCCCAACTCAGCGACTTCTGGCCCAGCACGCACCGGCCTGTGAAACCCGTGCCGAAACCCACCACCAGGCGTCCCGGAGACATCCGCTCGATGGTCGCAATCGCAGATGCAGTAGTCATCACGTGGCGAAGATTAGGGATGAGGACAGCGGTGCCGAGGCCAATCCGGCTGGTTCGCTCTGCCACCAGTCCCATGATCACCCAGACGTCTTCCCAGATTGAGGCGGAGTCGTACAACCACAGCCTGTGGTAACCCAGTTCCTCTGCCAGGACAGCGGCTTCCAAAGCCAGGGGCCCCGGAGGAAACCCGAGAGAGATCTTGGGCATCGTCATTTTCATTCTCCTATGGCCTCGAAGTTCACTCGACCAGCGACGCCAACCGAGAGGCGGCATCACGAGTGAGTGTCGCAGTATTATATATAGCCCTAATGCTGTAGAAAATGGCCTGTAGCTATCAAATCATACTTGCAGATTTCTCTGGATAGGGTGTTAATGGTTCCTACACTCTCGTCGATGATTATGGCTCCTGCATACCTTGCAAGAAAGCCGTTTATGACTTCCGTACCAAACAGGGTATCAAAGAAGATATGCAACAGATCGATGCTCAAGCCATCTTCTGGCGTAAACAGGCGGAATAAGTATAGATATACGTTACTCTCTCGTTCGAAACAATAATAGAACAGCAATACCCTTTCATTTTATTGCATCTAACTATTAGATTTCCTGAATTTACTCCGGGTCACGGACTCCATGAATAGAATCATAAAGATCGAGAAACACACCCTGAGTGAACTAATGATGATCGCCTACCCGATGGTGGTTTCTCAGGGTGCTTTCGCTGTAATGATTTTTACTGATCGCTACTTCATGTCACTTGTTAGCCCAACCCATATGGCAGCTTCGCTGGGTGGCGGCGTAGCATCCTTTTTTTGTATGTCTCTCTTTATTGGCGTTCTATCTTATGCGAATGCGCTGGTTGCCCAATACTATGGCGCAAGAGAACTTGAGAAGTGCCCAAGAGTGGTCACCCAGGGTTTTATCCTGTGTCTTGTCTTTATACCGCTGCTCCTATTGATAGGGTATTTTGTTGGTAATCTGTTTGGTTTCATGGGTCATGCTCCAGAACTTGAACTGCTGGAACGCAAATACTTCTATATTCTAATCTGTGGCTCAGGTATTGGACTTATCAAAACCCCACTCGCGTCCTACTTTGCGGGCATCGCAAAAACCCGTGTAGTAATGATCGCTGACACACTAGGTGTCATGCTGAACATACCCCTCACCTATGTACTCATATTCGGCATCGGGTGGTTCCCTGAACTGGGTATTGCTGGCGCTGCATATGCAACTATAGTCAGTTCAGTTTTTAGCCTATCACTATTTCTCGTCTTCTATTTTGAACGCCAACACCGGTCCAGATATTTTGTAAACCAATCATGGCAGCTTGAAAAAGGTATTCTACGTCGCTACCTAAGGCTCGGCATTCCTTCAGGAATCGAGATGTTTCTTAATGTTGCCGCGTTCAATTTGTTTCTGCTGATGTTCCAGTCCTATGGAATCACCGAAGCGGCTTCAGCAGCCATTGTATTTAACTGGGACATTATATCGTTCGTGCCAATGATAGGACTGAACGTTGCATTGATCAGTATGGTTGGCAGGTTTGTCGGTGAAAATAATATGGACCGAATGCGAGAGGTCATACTTTCAGGGTTCCTTATAAGCCTCGTTTACTCATGTTGTCTAGCCATAACATTCGTTGTTTTCAGAGAAGCACTGGTGCTTCTGTTCGTTATCGAGGTTCCACATGCCGCTGCTATCTTGGAACTGTCGACTTTTATGATGGTTGGCCTGGCAAGTTATGTTATGGCTGATGCAATAATCCTGGTAACTGGCGGCGTGTTGAGGGGTGCAGGTGACACAGCCTGGTTAATGTGGGTTTCAGTTGCCCTACATTGGGTCATGCTGTTGGTTCAGTTTATCGTTATCAAGATTCTTCATTTAGGACCAAGAACTGCATGGGTAGTTTTTATCATCATGATAATCGTAACCGCTGCTATCTATCTTCTGCGCCTTCAAGGTGGAAAATGGCGCACTGAAGAAGCGTTGGCCAGAGTGATGGCGGAACAATAATAAAATACGCAACGTAACTATGGTGCATGAATAGACTTGTAATATGCTGTTGCAGTGTGGTTTTTGGTTGCAGATTTCTCTGGATAGGGCGTTAATGGTTCCTACACTCAACTTCCTATCCGCTTCATCCTAAATTACGCCTACGCTGCGATTGCCTTTTTCGGATTTATATAATCAAGCTGATGAGCTGCACCAACAAATTCGTTGGTGACATTACCGTGATAGACATTTAGACCATGCAAAAGGTGAACGTTGCCAAGAAGGGCATTCTTCACACCCTTATCAGCGAGTTCCAACACATAAGGAAGCGTCGCGTTATTTAGTGCTGCTGCCGATGTCCGTGCTACTGCTCCAGGCATGTTAGCCACACAATAGTGCACAACATCATCAATGATATAGGTTGGCTCATCATGCGTGGTCGCGTGGGATGTTTCGAAACAACCACCCTGATCAATGGCCACGTCCACCATCACCGTGCCCGCATTCATTCTCTCGACTATTTCACGAGAAATCAGCTTTGGCGCCGAAGCACCGGGAATCAGAACTGCACCAATGATCAGATCGGCATTCAGTGCGACTTCTTCCACAGCGTCATGAGTTGAATAAAGAGTTTGTATCCGATTGCCAAACAGATAATCAAGCCGCCTTAGAACTTCGAGAGAACGGTCAACGACTGTTACTCGTGCACCTAATCCCACAGCCATCTGGGCTGCATTTTGACCGACAACACCACCGCCCAGAATGAGCACCTGCCCTTGTATTACGCCAGGTACTCCGCCAAGCAGAATTCCGCGTCCACCATGAGATTTTTCCATACACATTGCACCTGCCTGAATCGACATACGCCCCGCAACCTCGGACATGGGTGCCAACAGGGGTAGACCACCCATAGGATCAGTGACCGTCTCATAGGCAATACAGGTGGAACCGCTTTTGAGCAGATCCTCTGTCTGTTGAAAATCAGGAGCAAGATGCAGATAGGTAAAAAGAGTCTGCCCTGCACGCAGGAGTTTACGCTCAACCGCCTGGGGTTCCTTAACTTTGACAATCATCTCTGCTTCAGCAAAAACTTCTTCTGCGGAATCAATGACACTCGCACCGGCACTCTGATAAGAGGTATCCTCAAAGCCGATACCAGCACCGGCATTACTCTGAACGATCACATCATGCCCATGCCGAGTGAGTTCGCGTACACCAGCAGGCACCAGGCCGACTCTAAATTCGTTATTTTTTATTTCGGCGGGTACACCAATACGCATAGCAATTTCCGGAGTGGATTATTATGATGCTAGTATATTCATCGCTCTATAGGTAATCTCACTTATATTCAGGTAGAAATCAGTATAATACCCTGCCTTCCCTAATTCAGATGGACGTGATATGTATAAAAATAAATATATACAGTTAAAACCACTAGACAGAATTGACCGAAGAATACTCAAGGAGTTACAGGGCAACGGTCGAATATCGAATACCGAATTGTCCAGACGCGTCAGCCTGAGCGCTACACCCTGCGCAGAACGGGTGAAGAGCCTTGAGAAGTTTGGCTACATTCAACAGTATCAGGCACGATTGGATCCCAGGCTTCTTGACCTTGAATTGTTGGTTTTCGTTGAAATCTCTCTGCTGCGCACCTCTTCCGATGTCTTTGATGAATTTCGTGAAGCTGTCCTCAAATTACCTCAGGTTCTCGAGTGTCATCTGGTGTCGGGTAATTTCGACTACCTTATCAAGGCGCGAGTTGCCGATATGGGCGCCTATCGTAAACTGCTGGGGGAAACGCTGTTGACGTTGCCCGGCGTAAGCGACTCAAGAACCTACGTCGTCATGGAAGAGGTTAAGGAGACCCAGGCTCTGCCTCTCTAGCTCCTCCCCTATTGATCAAATCAAAAATACTGTATATATTTACAGTAGTCGTTTACTTCAGATTACATATGAACCAGCCGCAAACAGCACAATTGTTAAATCGCGACCAGCCACTGGATAAGTTGCTTCAGCATTCCGGCCACATCTGGCGAGCATCAAATATTGACTGCGGATTCCAGCAAGGTACCCCCTCAGGATACGCATTGTTGGATCAGCACCTCCCTGGCTCCGGATGGCCGACAGATGGTCTGACCGAATTACTGTATGGCAAAGCTGGCATTGGGGAATTTCGATTACTCTCACCTGCACTTGCCCGATTGAGCCGACATCAAAACCGGTGGTTACTCTGGGTGGCGCCGCCTTATATACCTTATGCGCCAGCGCTGGTAAAAGCAGGTATCGACCTTTCCCGGGTTCTCATTGTAAATCCTGCAACGGATGAAGACACATTGTGGGTACTGGAAACAGCTCTTGCATCACAAAGCTGCTCAGCGGTTCTCGCCTGGCCAAAGAAGTTAAAGGATAAACATCTGCGACGCTTACAGGTGGCTTGCAAAACTGGTCACTGTCTGGGAATTCTCAATCGACATTTCAACGCGGTGCATAACTCGTCACCCGCAGAACTCAGAATTCAGTTATACGCTGACGTGCCATCACCCCTTAGCGAACATTCGTGCATGAAACTTAAAATACTAAAGCGAAAAGGTGGCTGGGCAACTGATTTGTTAACCATCGAATTAGGTGATCACCTTAATCAAATAACACCTGATTTTTCTGAGTTAACAGTTAATAACACATCAATTTGTGATCGACCATTCACCTATATCGAATCCAGCACCATAAACCGACATGCCATCCAGTAATACCCCTTTATGGATGTGTTTGTATTTCAACAAGCTACCTCTTGAGGTGTTCATTCGCAAATGGAATCAGGAAACAACACCGGATGATCAAGCAGTTGTCATTACAGAGAAACAACGCGTCTTTCGTCTCAATCAGGCAGCACAGGATTTGGGCATTAAGCCTGGGAACAGTATGGATACTGCGTACACCCTGAGCGATAAAGTAGTAGGCATCGAGCGAAATGAAGATAAAGAAATCAGCACGCTGTCACACCTGGCTCAATGGGCATACCAGTTCACACCTAATGTTTCGATCAGGGCACCCGACTGCCTGCTGCTGGACATTACTGGCTGCACCAATTTATTCAAAGGGTTAGACGCCCTCGTCGATAAAGTAAATCAAAGCATTCAGCAGTTGGGCTATCAGCCGATTATTGCAACCAACGTAACCCCATTATCAGCCATGTTGACAGCCCAGGCTCTTCGCAAGGGGAGAACAATCCATGAAATGAATTCCAACGACGTCATGATCACGGAGGCTTTTGTGAGAAAAACAATAAGCCATATACCCGTTCGTTACCTGCACACTGACGAAAAGATCATCAATTCCTTACATCAGATGGGTGTTCATAGTGTCAATTATCTACTCACATTACCAACCAGCGGTTTACTTCATCGTTTCGGGATTTACTTCGTCGACTACCTCGAACGATTACTTGGGGTGAAATCAGATCCACAGAAATTGATAAGTCCAACTGCAAAGTTCCACCACGACATCACATTCTTGTCAGATGTGTCTAACCTTGAGTCACTCACTTTTCCGATCAATCGTTTACTAGGTGAGCTTTCCAACTTTCTATTTGCGAGGCAGTTACATATTAATCATTTCACCTGGCATCTGTCCCATCGAAACCATGGGAAGAAGTCATTTAGCATCTACCTCGCAAACCTTGAAAATAATGTCAGGATTTTTCTCACACTAACCAGGCTTAAACTTGATCAGATTGACGACGTTAAGGAAATAGACAATATTGCACTGAGCGTAAACCGGTTCTTCCCTGCCAGGGCAACTCCTGGGGATCTGTTTCAGAGCATTGCTCATCAGGGTGGTTATGTTCACCCCGCCGACAAAGGAATCCAACTGCTGAATATGTTTCGAGTCAGGCTCGGCCCGGATCGATGCTTTGGCTTGTCCGAAGCCAATGATCACCGTCCCGAAAAAGCCTGGAAGTTAGAGCCCTCGGCTGTTCTTAGTAAAGAGCCCTCGGCTGTTCTTAGTAAAGAGCCCTCAGCTGGTCTGAGTAAAGAGCCCTCAGCTGGGCTTAGTAAAGAGCCCTCAGCTGGCCTTAGCAAAGAGCCCTCAGCTGTTCTCAGTAAAGAGCCCTCAGCTGTTCTCAGTAAAGAGCCCTCAGCTGTTCTCAGTAAAGAGCCCTCAGCTGGTCTGAGTAAAGAGCCCTCAGCTGGGCTTAGTAAAGAGCCCTCAGCTGGTCTGAGTAAAGAGCCCTCAGCTGTTCTCAGTAAAGAGCCTTCAGCTGGTCTCAGTAAAGAGCCCTCAGCTGGTCTGAGTAAAGAGCCCTCAGCTGGTCTTAGTAAAGAGCCCTCAGCTGGTCTGAGTAAAGAGCCCTCAGCTGGTCTTAGTAAAGAGCCTTCAGCTGGTCTCAGTAAAGAGCCCTCAGCTGGTCTGAGTAAAGAGCCTTCAGCACTTACTCCTGCTACCACTCCCTCGACTATTCCGGTTGATGGCCCGGACAATCAACCTCGCCCTGCTTTTCTATTGGCCACGCCAAAAGCTCTGAATGAGACAGACGGCGAGCCGTGTCTATCAGGAAAACTGACGATACTCAAAGGCCCTGAACGAATCGACTATGGATGGTGGGATCAGGCTTTGGATAAACCTCTGACAAGGGACTATTACATTGCCCGACAGGAGGATGGCTGCTTATACTGGGTATTCAAGTATGTGGCGACAGGACGTTGGTTTTTACATGGGATATTTTCATAGGCCGCAACCATGCGACATCACTTCCATTTAGCGGTCGGCTCCTCACAATCCGAATACCATCTTCAGACTGCTTCAAAATTAGTGACTTCCTGATAAATTTGCTACTTTCCTTACTGATCATTCAGAATCAACTCTAATGACTGACCGTCAACAAAATGAAACAATCAGATAACATCTCAAATAAGTCGTCATACCATAAAAAGAAGGCGTTTTTTGAAAGCCTTTTGACACTTTATGGACGAAAGCCCGTGCACGAGGCCCTGTCCCAGAGAGAGATCAAAGCCTATCGACTGCATCTGGCACAATCAAATCGTCCTGTAAAAATACTCACCGAAATTATCAGCATGGCCAAGAGCAAGGGCGTGGAGATTAGGTACCATGATCGACCATCCTTATCCCGTATTTCCAAGAATGGGCGCCAGGATCAGGGAGCTGTGCTGGATATTGAAGCCCCGGCTTATCATCCACTGACACAACTGGATATTCTGCCAGGTATCGAACTCATCGCACTTGAGAATGTCACCAATCCTCAAAATGTCGGCATGATTATCCGCTCCGTGGGGGCCTCACCCTGTCAGGGACTCATATTACCCAAAAAGGGATGTGCGAAAATTGATCCCCTGGTGATAAAGGCCAGTGCAGGAACAGCTTTAAAGGTACCAATCTACTATTGTGACGAAGCTTATCCGGCACTTTCGTATCTCAAAGAGCAAAAGGTCCAGCTGACAGGATTGTCATCCAGAGGGGAAGGCAGGCTATCAGAGCTTGACACCAGCCAACCCAGGGTTTTTGTGCTTGGCAACGAAACAAAAGGACTGTCCAAACCCGTCCTGGATTTATGTGATGAGTTAGTACGAATACCGCTAAACAACCAGGTTGAGTCTCTAAATGTAAGCGTTGTCGCGAGTATTGTGGCCTTCAGATCGATTGTCTGATGCTTAGACCGGAACACCTGACAACACGATGAATCTACACAATCCTGTGGCATCCCCGGGGAAATTGAATTATTGTTGCGGCCTGCAATCTAATACAAACTTTCAGAAGTTTTACATATGAGACGTTTCCACCATTTCGTACTGGGGCTGCTGGGCCTTCTGTTATTATCTTCTTGCGGAGAAGACAGCGGATTCACAGAACCGGTCGATATACCTGTTGGCAATGTCATCGTCACCAATCTTATTTCAGATTCCCCTGAACTGACGGTCTTCTCCCCTTCTCAGTTAGTTGGACAACTGCACTACACAATATCTTCAGGTATACAGGTTGTCACACCGCAGGTTCCTGTCGAATTTCGCGTCTTACATTATGCAAATGATAATCAGGTCACACTGATGTCGCCAAGCATCACCGTCGACATCGACCACGTACAGAATGTCATCCTGAGCGGTACCATGGCAGCACCGACAACCATTTTTGCCGATAATGCCCCACCTGATTTCGCCGATGGTTCAACAGATGCGCTGTTTCAATTTGTGAATGCAACAACCAGTGTCGATTCTATGAGTGTTACCTTGACCAATCCACAAGCTGACACACAAAGTGCTGTAGTCGCTAACGGTGAGGTATCAAGCCTTTTGACGACTACAGGTGGTGAGGGATTGCAGATCGAAGTCAGAGATTCAGCCACTGATGATCTGCTCTGGTCATCAGGCGATTTTGCTTTCTCTGCACTCACAGTACGTGAATTTATTCTGATTGATTACTTCGGGCCTGGCGATGAGGCGGTCAAAATGTTTACGGTAAACGATTTAACTTTCTTTTCGAATGAGCAACTGGACATTGCAGTTCGCCTGGCGAACACGATACCCGACAGAGGACCCATCGACATCAGCGTAGATGACACCGTGGTTGCCAGCAATCTGGCATTTGGTGAGTTCACTGATTATGTGACGATCCCGGCCGGGACCAATGATTTTTCTGTGAGCACCTTCGGAGATTCTGAAGACATCATATTCACATCCACCAGAATCATGATTGCCGGGTACTTTCATACATTTGCTGCAACCGGTTCTGGAGATACAAATTCTGGTTCGATCTCAGTGGATAACAAGCGTCCCATACCCAGCCACGCGCAGTTCCAACTCACCAATCTGGCCGTTTCAACCACTTCAGTTGATGTTTTTCTGCTCAAGTCTGGAGAGGCCATAACAGAGACAATGCCGGTATCGGTTGGTCTGACACCCTCGTCATTCTTTGCAATTGAGTTTGACCCAGGCTCGTTTGATCTGGTAGTCACCACAAACAACACTGAAGACGTATTGTTCGGCCCACAGCGCCTGGATTTTGAAGCTAATCAGATATACGAACTTATCCTAACGGATGCTGAAGGGGGCGGCGCGCCCATGCAGGCGATCTATCTTGATGGCTTTTAGGTATACAGCAAGAACGATCCTCTTACGGAGCTAGATAAACCTTTTCAATTGCCTTATCCTCCGCGTCTTTAAATGCCTGAATAAAATCCGTCAGTGAATACTCGACCCGGGTCAGGTCCGGAAAGGTTACTTTGTCTTCCGTGAGCCAGTTAAGGGCGGTTCGCATGGAACCGCATCGGGACCCTATCAGTTCTATCTCATTGACGACTATTTTATTCATATTAATAGAGATATCAGACCGGTAAGCACTTTTTACAAACAGTTGGCCCCTCGGTTTAACAGCATTCAAGGCTGTCTCTAAACCCGTTTCGGTACCAGTGCAATCAATAACACAATCAAAGTCTGCCCCCATCCCATCGGGCTCTACAATCATAACGGAGTTATCAAAGCCATTTCGTCGAATTTGCGTTCGAACACAGACAGACAGGTCATCAACCAGGGCGCGCAACACCCGGGCTATCATTTTTCCCAGCCTGCCCGCGCCGACAATCAATACACGACTGTTCTCATTCAACTGAACCTGCTCAAGAATCTGTATAGCCGCAGCGAGCGGTTCAACCAGAACTGCCTGCCAATCAGGGACATCGTCAGGTACAACTAACATATTGTCAGCAGGGGCAACCACCTGCTCTGCAAACGCACCAGGGTGGTCCCTGATACCAATGACTTTGCGTTGAATGCAATGCTTATGGATTCCCATCCGACAACGAAGGCAGGAACCACATCCAAGATTGATATCAACAACGACCCTTTTGCCCAGGAGATCTTCAGGCCCGGAAACAACGATTGCAACAAATTCGTGTCCCGGAATACCTGTGAAGTCATAGTATCCTTTGATCAGTTCCAGATCGGTACCGCAGATTCCCACCAGAAGAATATCCAGCAGGCATTCTTCATTTTCTGCAACCGGATTCTCAACTGACCTCAACGACAGTTCTTTATCTTCGATCCAGAGTGCTTGCATCACTAGCCCTAACTATTGGATTCAGTAGTTCACGATTACCCGGGTTCTGGTTAGAACACCTCGCCAGGCATTAGAGTTTCATTCCGTAAGTAACCCCGGCGGTTGACTCTTTCAGCAACTTGAATCCGAGTTTTGGATAGAAAGTCATGGCTCGCTCATTGCCTCGACTGACATCCAAATGGATCCCTTTCACATTGTCATCCCCAAGTTTTTTCAGAAATCGATCGATCAGGTAAGGACCTTGTCCCACTCCCTGACCTTCAGGTAACAGATCTATGTGCAGATGAGCCGGATAGTCAGAAGCAATCTCGGGTGCCTGATAGCCGGAATGCAGTTCTCTGATAACCATCGCTTCCCTGGATCTGTCACTCCTATCCGGAAGTGCATACTTTGCTCTCAAAGGATCCCACCACTCCCGCTCACACCTTCCTGCAAACTCGATCGAGTCAGCTGTCCCCAGGATATAACCACAAGGCGCACCATCCCTGGTCAGGATGAAACAGAGCTCGGGTTCGAGAACTGCATAGGGGCCGGCATAAAAGTGACCCAGGAGATCAGCGTCAATCTGGCCGGTCGCATCTCCTCCGTCATCGCCCGTTTCAAGGCAGATTCGGTACAACATCACCAGATCCGAACTATGGAATTCTCTAATCGCGAACTTACGCGCCATTTTCGATACGATCCAGTAGTGGAAATTATCTCCCTATCCTAATGAACAGACCTGATTTGTCCAGGATTCAACAATCCTATTGATATTCAATAACGCACATTCACTTATCAGTGATGACCTTGGACACTTCAATCAAGTACTATTGCCAGCGTAATTTTGACGAAGTCGGAGCAATAAGTGACAGCACCTCTTGAGAATATCACTGTGGTAGAAGTTGATAACTGGATGGCAGCCCCGAGTACCGGTGCAATCCTTGCAGATCTTGGGGCCAGGGTAATAAAGATCGAACCAGTGGAAGGTGATCCAATGCGCGATACGGGTCGGTCACCCAAAGTGGAGAATGACGACCTCAAAAACTACGATCTTCAGTTCGACGTCGACAATCGGGGGAAGCAATCCGTCTGTATCAATTTGACTGATCCGGCTGGTGTATCACTGGTACACAAGATGTGTGTCAGCGCAGATATATTCATGTGTAACCTTCTCAGCCAGCGCCAGGAGAAGTATCGGTTCGATCCAGCCACACTATTAGAAGTAAATCCGAAGCTGGTTCATGCCACTTTGACTGGCTATGGCACTTCAGGACCAGAAGCATGGCGACCAGGATATGATGTTACTGCCTTCTTCG
>Ga0208278_1000332_pt1 | contig 26217 bp, 23 predicted proteins | sample ETN01SmetaG_FD_185794 | JGI IMG/M metagenome (GOLD analysis project Ga0208278, IMG submission 185794) | Marine microbial and viral communities from oxygen minimum zone, Eastern Pacific Ocean - ETNP2014F12-01SV259 (SPAdes) (version 2) | ecosystem: Environmental > Aquatic > Marine > Oceanic ...
GCAGCACTTCAGGCTCGTGGAAAAGAACCTTGAGAATTTCCACCCGCTGCTGTTCGCCGGCCGAGAGATCTTCGACCCGCGCCCTGGGGTCAACCTGTAAGCCATAGTGGGCCGTCAGCTCATCCAGTTTCTTTTCTACCTGCTGCAGGTGGAAAGAAAGATTCGGCGCTTTAAGTCCCACCATCACGTTCTGCGCCACCGTGAACGCGGGCACCAGCATGAGTTCCTGGTGCACCATGGCAATACCGTGCGCCAGTCCTTCGCGCGGCGATGTAAAACTGACCGCCTTGCCCTTGACCCGAATCTCGCCGGCCGTTTTACCATAGTAGCCCGAAAGGATATTGGCGATGACGGTTTTGCCGGCGCCATTCTCACCCAGCAGGCTGTGTACCTCGCCGGCACGTACGTCGAAGTCGATGTGGTCCAGGATCAGGTGCTCCCAAACCCCGGGAAAGCCCTTGGAGATGCCCCGGGCCTCGAGCAGCACTTGGTTCTGGACAGCGCGCCGAGGTGAGATCGCAGTTTGTTCCGCCATGTGATTATCCGTAGCGCAGAGTTCGATCGGCCAGAATCATTCCCGCAGGTAAGGCACCCCAAGCCCTTTGGGGAAGCGGACCCGGCCAATCGCTCCAGCCACCACCAGCAAGGTAACAACATAAGGGGCCATGGCAACGAACTGCCAGGGGATTATTTTCTTGATGCCGGGGTAGGTTGAGATCCAAGTCGCAAACCCATCGAAAAAACCGAAGATGAAGCCACCGAGCAGCGCGAGCAAGGGGTTCAGGCCGCTGAAAACTACGGTTGCAAGTGCAATGAAGCCCCGGCCCGCGGTAATCTCCTTGGTCACCGCCCCAAACCAGTCCACACTGAGATAAGCCCCAGCGAGGCCCGCCAGCATACCGGCAGCGATGGCCGTACCCACGCGCAGCGCGTTGACCCGGATACCCGCCACGTCCGCCGCCGCGGGATTCTCGCCCACGGCCTTGATTTTTAACCCGAGCTGGGTACGGTTCAGCAGCCACCAGACTGCAATCGCCAGAATTACCGTTACAAAAACAAGCGGGCTTAAACTGCCCACACCGAGTGGAATCAACTGTATCTGTGCGTCCCGGGGCACGCTGTGAAACCCGGGCGCCCCGAGAAGAATCAGCAGCAACGCCACGAAACCGAACGCGAAAAGGTTGATGCCAACCCCGGTAATGAGCTGACTGCCCTTGAGATAGGTATTGATGACACCAAACAAAAGGCCGATCAATGCGCCGGTGCCCATACCGGCCAGCAACCCTATAGTAGCGCTGCCCGACGCCTCGGCACCTAAGGCGCCAGTAAGCGCGCTCAAAAGCAATATACCCTCCAGGCCGATATTGAAAAGCCCGGCCGACTCCTCGATGGTTTCGCCAATGGCGGCGAGGGTGATTGGTACCATGGCATGCAACGAGATGAAAAGAATGCCCCAAACGTGCGCGAGTTCCATAGGTTACCCTCGGCCCTTTATTTTGGTTCGCAAAAAGGAAAACATACGCTTAAGCTCCGGTACGGCCAGCGCTAAGATAATGACGCCTTCTACCACCCGGACCAATTCCAGTGGTACTCCGGGCGAGAACTGCATGATTCGCCCCCCAACCATCAACCCACCAAAGAATATGGCGGCGAAGACGATGCCAACAGGGTGGTTGCGCCCGATCATGGCCACCCCGATGCCATCAAAGCCCAGGTTGAGCAGTTGCGGCATGCCGCTAAGGACCGCATAGGTCGGCGGCCGCCCCATCACCTGCACCGCCCCGGCGAGACCCGCGACGGCGCCGCCGATCAGAAAAGCCCGCAAAACCTGCTTGCGCCAACTGATGCCGGCATAATTTGCCGATTCCGGGTTGTAGCCCGTCGCCCGCAACTCGAACCCGGCCGTGGTGCGCCAGAGTAGAAACAACACAACCACAACCGCAACCAGCGCCACCACCAGGCCGTAATTCAAACTGGCGTCCGGCAGAATCCGACCCAGGCGCGAAGTCTCGGCAATGCTAATGGTCTTCTCGCCACGCTTAGGGTCAGTCAGCACATTCGCGATCAGGTAAAAGGCGAAAAAGTGCGCGATCCAGTTGAACATGATAGTAGAGATCACCTCGTGTACACCCCGGGTTGTTTTCAGCAGGGCGACCGGGAGACTCCACAGCATGCCGGCGATCATGGCAGCGGCTAACGCCACAATGATGTGCAGCGGTGGGGGAAGGTGAATAAGGCTGACGGTTACGGCCGCAAGTGCACCTATATAAAGCTGCCCTTCCGCGCCGATGTTGAAAAGCCCTCCGCGCATCGCAATCGCAAAAGTGAGCGCAGTCAATATCAGTGGCGTGGCATTGGCGAGGGATTCTGCCCAACTGTAAACACTGCCAAAACTGCCACTAAAGAGCGAAGCATAGGCAACCGCCGGGTTATAACCAAAGCCCAGCATGATCACAGCTCCAATCGCAAGCCCAATAACGCCTGCCAGCAACGACTCGGCGAGTGGATTCAGCCGCTGCAGAAATTGCGTGAAACTACTCACGCGACCCCACCAGCAAATTCATAAGCGCTGAGCCTGTGCCATTTGAAAACTTCATTCAAATCCGCGAGAAAAAGGGGAGAGAGGCGGCCTCTCTCCCCTTGAAAGTAGCGGTTAACTGCAGGCCGGCTCAGTCCGGGTACTGCTCACGAATCTGGCCGATCGTATCCGCACACCAACCACAGGGAATCTCAGCCTCACCCGAGCTGATTTTGCCGGCAAGCTCACCGACCGCGTCCCATATCCAGCCGGGAATATCAGCGCGCATGGCCGTCCAGTTGTCGGTAATGGCGCCACGATCGCTCGCGGAGATGGCGCCCCCTTTGATACCAAACTCGATGAAGTCCGCAAGATCCCGCTTACCGGACATAGCGATGCCACCGTTACCGGGGCCGAGCACCACTACACCACCCTTGAAGGTGCCGTTGACGGCCGCTTCAATCGCGCTGTAAACGCCAAAGTCGACCCGCTTCATCATACTGGCCAGCACCCGGTGACCGTCACCCAGGTAATCCTGGTTTGCGTCCACGCCAATCATGAACGGTGGTCCGGCGGATTTGCCCTTGGCCTCGAGGTGTTCGGTAATGGCTTCGAGATCACCGATTCCTAAGGGGCCAGCTACGTTGTAAACCAAGCCTGCGCCTTGTGCCAACATGGCCTCGGTCGCCGCCTTGCCCTTGGCGATGTCACTGAAGGTGCCGGTGTAGGTCCATAAAAGGCCCACGTCGGCTTTCTTGCCGGTTACCTCAGCATACTTGGCATTGCCCCAGTGCATGCCATAGCGGTAACCGGCCTCAAACTTGTACAGCACCGGAATCTCTATGCCAAGCACTACCCCGATCTTGTCGTAACCGTAGTGGGCCGCCACCATCGCGCCCAGTGCACCGACCAGGGCAGAGCCTTTATTCTCTTCATACCCAATTTCGAGCAGATTGGGTTTACCCAGCCAAGTGACATCAATGATTGCAAATTTCTGGTCCGGGAACTGACCGGCTACTTCGGCCATAGCATCAGCCAGCAAAAAACCTACCGCGACAATGATATCGAAGTCCCCGGCACGCGCTGCATTCTGCAGATTTGGCAGGTAGTCGGTAGCCGAGTTGCTCTGAATCTCGACCAACTCCACCCCGAGTTTCGCCACGGCCTCATCCGCCCCCTTGAAACCCATATCGTTAAACGACAGGTCACCGCGACCCCCAACGTCCAGCACCAGGGCCACCTTGCCGCCGGCTGCTGCTGTACTCATAAACGGCCCGCCGGCAAACACAAAAAGCGCCGCCGTAAGTGCCACTACCTTGATAAAGAAGCTTCTCATCACGAACATCCTCCTTATAATTGGCCAGGAATACCCAGCATCAACCTGACGGGCAATAGAGAACACCGCCCGCCCCAAATACCGATCCAAACGAGATTACAGCCCTCTCCTGATGCGGTCAACCAAAACCGACCCCAGGGAAAAGATGACGGGGACGAGTCCTTGCTGCCAAGCGCACGCTTATATACCGGCGCCAAGGCAGCAATTTATCCGGGGGCCCTCTACCCCAGGTTTTGGGGCTGTAACTACCCTAATCTCCCGAGATCCCACCCACTTCGCCCGGCTGACAGCCCGCGTTATTGGCTCTCAAGATCATCCACATAGGGTATCGCTGCCTGGGCACCAATCCGGGTGCAAGCTGTTGCGGCAGCGGCCATGGCAACGGCCGAAGATGTCTCCAGGGTCAAATCTTTAGCGAGGCCGGCCGCCAGGTACCCGGTGAAGGTATCTCCGGCACCGGTGGTATCCACCACCTTGACCGCAGGTGACGCCAGTTGTTGCACTCTGCTCTTTGCCTTTGCAAAAACTACCCCGTTAGCACCGAGAGTGAGCACGACCGTCAGGTCGTGGTGATCGGCAAGCCATTGCGCTTTTTCTTCAGGCGCTGGACCTGGAGACGAATCGCCGCAAAGAAACGCCGCCTCCCCTTCATTAACCACCAAGTAATCAACATCGGCAAAAAAACCAACTGGCACCTTTCGGGCCGGTGCCAGGTTACATAACACCGGTATGCCTGCATCGTGTGCGCGTTGCGCGAGTAAGATGTTTTCCTTTAGGGGAACCTCCTGTTGCAGAACCAAGATTTTCGCACTGCGAAGGTGCGCGTCACTTACCTGGCTGGCTCTAACATGCCCATTGGCACCGCTCGCTACGCAAATGGCATTTTCTCCCACATCGTCTACCAGAACCGCAGCACAGCCGGTTGGAATCTCGGTGCGCGCCACTGAATCAGTGTCAACTTGATCTTGCGCAAGATTTGCAAGCGCAATGGCGGAGAAAGCGTCATCCCCCACTGCGCCGACGAAAATCACATCGGCCCCGGCGCGTCGTGCGGCGAGCGCCTGGTTGGCACCCTTGCCGCCCGGCAGCGCATCGTAGCTTTGGCTCAGCACCGTTTCACCGCCAACCGGAAGATGGGCTGGCCGCATCACCAGGTCTACATTGATGGACCCAAAGACCAGCACACTCATGGCAATCGCGCCAAACGCTCAGTCAACAGTGCAAAGAAGCGCTCGTGGTTGGCGTAGTGGGCAACGCGGCAGTTAGCCGGGCGATCGGTCACACCCCACCAGTCTGCCACCGTCTCGCCCAGGGCTAATGGCGAACCTGTCTCGATGACCACGTTGACGTGCTTGAGGTCAAAGAGCGTATCGTCTATCAAATGGGCTATCACGCAGGGATCATGCAGCGGGCCGCCTTCCATGGCGTATTTTTCAAGATCATGGCTACAGTAGAAAGTCAGCAGATCCGCCACCGTGGCGCCGGCACGGTTACCCAGGCTCTGGATCGCTTCTTTTCGTTCCTGCGTGACCAGCACCTGATGAGTCACATCAAGGCCCATCATGACCAGGGGCGCCCCGGAGGAGAAAACCACATCCGCTGCGTGCGGGTCCACGTAGATGTTGAACTCGGCTGAAGGCGTGACATTGCCCGGAGTGATGGCGGCACCTCCCATCAGCACAATCTCACCGATACGCGTCGTGATAGCCGGCTCCCGCACCATGGCCAGGGCAATGTTGGTCAGCGGCCCGGTTGGGCACAGTGTGATACTTCCTGCCGGGTGGGCCATCAACGTCTCAATGATGAAATCAACAGCGTGCCCGGTGGCAAGCGCTGTCGTTGGTTCCGGCAGGGTGCTGCCATCGGGCAGATCGAGCCCGGTCTGCCCGTGTACCTGCTCGGCAGTAACCAGGAAGCGGACCAGGGGTCGTTCGCAGCCCGAGTAAACTGAAATATCGGTTCTTTCAACCAGCTCACATACCCGCAATGCATTGATCCGGGTGCGATCCAGCGGGACGTTACCGGCAACGCACGTGATCCCCAGCAACTCGATCTCCTTTGGGGAGGCCAACGCCAGCAATATCGCAACTGCATCGTCGTGGCCCGGGTCGCAGTCGAGGATAATTTTTTTCGCGCTCATGAGAATCTCACCAAGGAATTCGATCAAATCAATATACCTCATGTACATAGAGATACCGAGCACTGAAACTCGGTTGTGCGAACAGTGCCCAAATGAACCATTGCCGTTACACTGCGATATCCGTAATTCACACCCCTACTCTGCCTTGACTGACAATTTGCTTCGCGTTCTGTGCCTGGGTGGCCTGACTATTCACACGGGCTTGGCGAGCCGGGTAGGCAATGATGCAGCCAGTGTGGCACTCATGCTGGGAGAACGCGATGAGTGAACTTTTCGCAGTGGCAGCCGAGGTGGCCGATGCGCTGGCGACAAACCGACCCGTGGTGGCACTTGAGAGCACACTCATCAGCCATGGGCTGCCGGCCCCGGCAAATCTGGAGTGCGCCCGCAGTGCCGAAGCACAAATCCGGGCTGAAGGCGCCATACCGGCAACTATCGCGGTGATTCATGGGCGGGTGCGAGTTGGATTGGACGAGACCGATCTCAATCAACTTGCTCATGGCGACAACATTGCCAAACTCAGCCGTAACGACCTTGCCAGTGCATGTGCTAACGGTGTCAGTGGTGCCACTACCGTAGCGGCAACCATGATCTGTGCCCGGCGCGCCGGCATAGATGTATTTGCGACCGGTGGCCTGGGCGGTGTGCATCGTGGCTGGCAGCAGACCCTGGATATTTCTGCTGACCTTTATGAGCTCGCGCGTACACCCGTCACCGTGGTCTGCTCAGGCGCTAAGTCTTTACTCGACCTGCCGGCAACAACAGAAGTACTCGAATCACTCGGGGTACCCCTGATCGGCTTGGGTACTACCGAACTACCAGCGTTTTATTCACAAGACTCCGGGCTGGCACTGCAGCAAAGTGTCGATCACGTAGAGGAGGCTGTGCAGATTATCCGGATCCGCCGAGGACTCGAGATGGGTGGCGGCGAAGTGCTTGCCGTACCCCCACCAGAAGGTGCGGCTCTCGCTACCGAGAAAATCGAGCGCTGGACCGCCAGAGCGCTCCAGGATGCTGCCAAAGCTAACATCACAGGCAAAGCGCTTACGCCTTTTCTGCTCGGGCGTATTGCCGAACTTTCCGAGGGGCTGACTTTGAAAGCCAATGTCGCCTTGATCCAGCACAATGCACGGGTCGCTGCCCGTCTTGCCAGCGCTCTTTGCGCCTGATCCGTGCCACCCAGAGCCCTCGGTTACACCTGCTTGGGTAATACCTGCCGAGCCGAAGCCCAGCAGGGCCTCGGCAAGACGCTACTACCATGATCCCCGAGTTGACCAGGACCGCCAACGGGTGGCGGTGGGCAGGGGTTCACCCGGGAACTGTGTGCAGGGGCTGTGGGCACAGACGCACCAGTAGCCAAAAGCGGATTGGCCTGTGCCTTATAACAATTGGTGGAAGCGTGACGACAGATCAACCAATCTAAGCATGAAATATCGAAAACCTCATCGCCGGTAAAACAGATTTCGTTACAATGCAGGGTGTCTTGGACTCCTAACAACTCTCGTGAGTTGATCAACTATGCCTGTGCCTGATATTGATCTAGTAATTATGGACTTTGATGGGGTGCTGACCGACAACCGCGTGTATGTCATGGAGGACGGGCGTGAAACAGTGGCTTGCCACCGTGGGGATGGCTGGGGCATTGGCATTATTCGCGAGGCTGGAATTGAGGTAATGATCTTGTCGACCGAGCGCAACCCGGTGGTTTCTGCTCGGGCTAATAAACTTGGTATCGAGTGCCAACAGAACTGCCAAGACAAAGCAGTTGCCACGGCCAAGTTAATCCAGGAGAAAGGATTGGATCCGGCCCGGGTGATGTATGTCGGCAATGACACCAACGATGCTGAGGCCATGGCACTGGTGGGTCATCCAGCCGCCCCGGCCGATGCGCATCCTAGCATTCTGAAGATCGCCAAGATCGTCACCCAGGCGGGTGGTGGATACGGCGTGGTCCGGGAACTGGCCGACCTACTGGTTTCTTAAGGTGCCGTCTGAAGAGGCTGCGGATACCAGCGCACCAGCAGCCGGAACGGGTACAGCAGCAGGGCAATCATAACGAGCTTGGCGCAAAAATCCCCTGCCGCCCAGCTTGCCCAGGGTAACCCAGTCCCGGCAAACGCCAGAAAGAAGAAGACCAGGGTATCGACAAAAGAGCCGATCAGCGATGACGCCGTTGGGGCTTTCCACCAGGCCTGCTGGCGCAAAACATCAAATACTTTGATATCCAGCAACTGGGCAGCCAGAAAAGCCGTGCCGGAAGCGAGTGCGATGCGTAACATGGCAAAAGCATCCGGGTCACGAAGAAGCGCCTGCCACAGTGACAGTGTGCCTGACTGGCTCACACCGGCTGCGATTCTCAGAGCCGCAATCAGCGTCAGGGCAACGCCAAAGGCAAAACCGACCACCACTACCCGCCGGGCCAGCCCCATGCCAAAAAGGCGGTTGGTGGTATCGGTGACCAGGAAAGCCACCGGGTAGGTGAAAGCCCCCCAGGTCAGAATTCCGGCGAGATCGATGCCCCATAAATGCTCGTGCACGGGGTGTTGCACCAGTTCGTTGGAGGTCAGGATAACCACGCCCATGGCCAGTACCGGGGCCAAAAACTTCCAAGGGTTAAGCATCACGCGGTCAAATCTCGATCGGGCAGGATCAATACGCTAATTCTAGGGTTCGAGAACGGCGAACAGTTCAGACGAAAGGCAAGTGATCAGGATCAGCAGCGAAGAATTCACTCAGCATCTCATTCTTCCTGTTTGCAACACAGTGGTGACAGCAGTCGCGCTGCGGATTGATAATGAAAAACTTGTTCTTGCTATCAAACCACAGATCGGAAAACCGCCGATCAGCAATCGACCCCAAAAGCCCCTGAGGGGTGTAGGCTTTGTCCTGGCAGGAGTAGACCTTCAGATCAGCACCAATGACGCACAGTACCTGAAGATAAGGGCACCAGTTATAGGACTTGTCAAATTTCTGATCCAGTTCGTGGTATGCGTCGAAAAGCTCAAAATGCCCGTCTGGTACTTCGGTCTGCAACCGATCCAGCTGGTCTCGAACTGTCGCGAAAATCGGCTGGTGGTATTGACTGCTCTCCTTTCCATCATTGCTAGTAATGCAGGGTGACACTTTAACGCTATCCACTCCAAGATCACGTAAGCGCCGGACGCTGTCCTCGACGTGCGTGGCATTATCACGATCCACGATCAGGCTGATACCCAGATAACAGTCACCATCCAGGCGTTTGAAGGCGGCAAGGTTTTCCATCAGCTTGGTGTATTCCCCTGCTCGTATCCCCCGGTATTTTGCGTAACTGGCATCATCCCAGCCATCGAGTGAGACCCGCAGCCAGCTGCCGTGGTGAGCAAAGACTTCGGCCAGTTCGCCATAAAGTCGCGCCCCGTTTGTCAGACTGGCAAAACGGATTGGGCCATCAGCCAGGCGTTTTACTGCCTCCAGCAGCGGTTTGTAGTAGAACGGGTCTCCGCCACCACTGAAGGTGACTGCACCCACCCCCATCTCTTCAAGATCTGAGATGATCTCCAGCATCTTTTCTCTTGGTATCTGGTCACGTTCGACCATCTGGGAACCCAACTGCAGATCGTCTGCCTTGTAAGCGCAGTACCAACAGTGGTGTCCACACAGATTGGTGGGCTTGATCCGCACGTGAAGCGGTGCTGTGATGACCGATGACTCTCGGGGGAGGCTTCTTATCTTCTCAGGGAAACGGAAAATCTTGTAGGGTGTATACAGGTTCGTCATCTTACGTTCCCAGGATATTGAAATACTCTAAAGCTAAACTCTATATTGCCTGTATGCAGCGAGGCTGAGCTAGAACGACTTTCCAGTTCAGTTCGAAACTGCAATTGCGTAATCAAAAGCCTACACTGACAGGTTGATGCGCAGGATCTGTGATGCAATAAAAGATGGCTAAAGTCGCCCTTTGAGTGCATTTACTGATGGCGCTATTGCGCGCTTGGGTTCACTGAATACGTGGGTCCAACTTCCCGCTATCGTAGCGTTTGACCATATCCTCAAGATCAAGCGCCTTGATTCTCGAGCCATTACCGGCAGTATCGAAAGCCTCGTAGCGGGCAACACAGATCTCCTTCATCGCCTTGGTGGTCTCCTTGAGGTACTTGCGCGGATCAAAAACTGCCGGGTTCTCATGCATATAACGGCGGATCGCCCCGGTCGAGGCCATGCGCAGATCAGTGTCGATATTGACCTTGCGTACACCGTTTTTGATGCCCTCCTGGATTTCTTCGACCGGCACACCGTAGGTCTCACCCATATCCCCGCCGAACTCGTTAATGATGGCAAGCCAGTCCTGTGGCACAGACGAGGAGCCGTGCATCACCAGATGCGTATCGGGGATACGCGCATTGATCTCCTTGACCCGCTCGATGGCGAGGATATCGCCTGTCGGCGGGCGGGTGAACTTGTATGCACCATGGCTGGTGCCGATCGCGATCGCCAAAGCATCAACCCCGGTTGCCTTGACGAACTGGGCGGCCTCCTCAGGGTCGGTCAGCAACTGGTCGTGGCTGAGTTTGCCCTCGGCGCCTGAGCCATCTTCCTCACCGGCCATGCCGCTTTCCAATGAACCAAGACACCCGAGTTCACCTTCCACCGAAACACCGCAGGAGTGTGACATCTCAACCACGCGGCGGGTGACATCAGCGTTGTACTCAAAGGACATCGGGGTTTTCATGTCCTCGCCCAGCGAGCCATCCATCATTACCGAGGTAAAACCGAGCTGGATGGAGCGCTGGCAAACCGCCGGCGAGGCGCCGTGGTCCTGGTGCATGCAGACCGGAATATCCGGCCACTGCTCCACTGCGGCGACAATCAGGTGGCGCAGGAAGGGGGCACCCGCATAGGAGCGTGCTCCCGCCGATGCCTGCACAATCACCGGGCTGTCGGTCTGCTCGGCTGCTTCCATGATCGCGTGCATCTGCTCCATATTGTTTACATTGAACGCCGGCACGCCGTAACTGTGCTCAGCGGCGTGGTCGAGCAACTGGCGCATAGAGATCATTGGCATTTTCGTTTTCTCCTGAAGTTTCTAAGAATCAGTTTCTGAGTAACGGCGACCACCGCTGCTCGGTATCTTGTCTCTACCAGAGCAGAATTACCGTCCCAGTTTTTATGGCCTTCACCGAATCTTGCTGCTGTTGGCCGGTACCTCGTCCCTTATTCTTGTCTATAGTGTTATTCACGCTCACCGGCAATTTCACCCACCTTGACAATCTTCATCGAGTTGGTGCCTCCCTCGATACCTGAAAAATCACCCTTGGTAATGATCAGCCAGTCGCCCTCGGCCACCAGACCACGCGATTGCAGTTCGGCCACCACGGCCCGGTTGACCTCGCCGCTGGGCAACTCGGTGGCATCGAAAGGTACGGGGTAAACGCCGCGGTAGAGAGTCATGCGTCGTTCGGTATCGACTTTGCGGGTAACCCCGAATATCGCGATGCCTGAACTGATGCGCGACATCCATTTTGCCGTATTGCCCGACTCGGTCAGCGTCAGGATGCCTACCACGTTGTAATGGTTGGCCGTATACATAGTCGCCATGGCGATCGTCTCTTCGACTGAATCAAAACGCGATTCCATGCGGTGGCTTGAGACCAGCACACTGCGGTGGCGCTCCGCTGCCAAGCAGACCCGGTCCACCGCAGCCACCACCTTGACCGGGTGGCGGCCAATAGCAGTTTCGGCCGAAAGCATCACCGCATCGGTGCCATCGAGCACCGCGTTGGCGACATCCGATACTTCGGCGCGGGTCGGCTGAGGACTGGTGACCATCGACTGCATCATCTGTGTTGCGGTGATCACCACCGTATTCTCGGTGCGTGACTGGGTAATCAAACTCTTCTGCACGCCGGGCACCTCGGCATCACCAATCTCGACACCCAGATCGCCACGCGCCACCATGATCACATCAGAGGTCGTGATGATCTCCTCGATGTTGTCAATAGCTTCACGCCGTTCCACTTTGGATACCACGTGGGCATCGCTGCCCGCAGCTCGCAGCAGCATACGGGCTGTTTCCACATCGGCGCCGTGGCGCACAAAGGACACGCCCAGGTAATCCGCCTCAATCTCCGCCGCAAAACGGATATCCTCATGGTCTTTTTCTGTCAGTGCCGAGGCCGACAAACCCCCGCCTTGCTTGTTGATACCTTTGGAGTCCGACAGTTCACCACCCACGATGACGCGGGTACCGATAACACTTCCCTCAATCTTCTCGACCTGCAGAATGATATTGCCATCATCGAGTAAAAGGCGGTCGCCGGTCTCGACATCATCAGCCAGTGCGGCATAACTGGTGCCGACACCTTCCTCGGTACCCTCGTGTTCGCCCAGCGCAGAGTCAATCACAAAGCGCTTGCCGTTACGCAACTGCACTGGGCCCTTGGCAAATCCGCCGATACGGATCTTGGGCCCCTGCAGGTCCACCAGAAGACCGACCGACCGACCCTGCTTGGCTGCACACTCGCGGACCAGTTCAGCACGTCGGCGGTGATCATCGCGGGTACCGTGGGACATGTTCAGCCGGGCCACATCGATGCCCTGTTCGATCAGGGCTGACATCATTTTGGCCCGGTCGGTGGAAGGACCGAGGGAGACGACAATCTTGGTGCGGCGCCTGGGGCTCACCGTGTTATTTGCCTCTTATGCAAGACGCTGGCCGATCCCACAGTCTATGGCCCAGCGGTACGCTGTTGCAGCATCGCAACCGCCGGCAGGGTCTTGCCTTCAAGGAATTCAAGAAAGGCGCCACCGCCGGTGGAAATATAGGACATTTTCTCGGCGATATTGTACTTGTCTACCGCTGCCAGTGTATCCCCACCACCCGCTATAGAAAAAGCGCTGGACCGGGCAATGGCCTCGCCCAGCACCCGGGTGCCTTCACCGAACTGATCGAATTCAAACACCCCGACCGGGCCATTCCAGACCACGGTGCCGGCATCGTGCATCATCTGGGCGAAGCGCTGGGCAGTCTGCGGGCCGATGTCAAAGATCATGTCGTCCTCGGCAACTTCTGAGACCGCCTTTGTCGTTGCCGGGGTATCGGCAACAAAAGCCTTGCCGACCACCACATCCGTCGGTATGGGAATCTCGCCACGGCGCGCCAATGCATCGTCCATGAGTTTTTTGGCCTGGTCTATAAGGTCAACCTCGACCAGAGATCGACCAACGGGAAGCCCAGCCGCTGCGATAAAGGTATTGGCAATGCCCCCGCCGGGGATCAATTGATCGACCACTTGGGATAATGACTCGAGCACTGTGAGCTTGGTCGAGACCTTGGCGCCGCCAACGATAGCCACCATCGGCCGGAGCGGGTTATCCAGGGCCTTGCCCAGGGCATCGAGCTCTGCCGCGAGCAGCGGCCCGGCGCAGGCAATCGGCGCAAAACGCGCAACCCCATGGGTGGAAGCCTGGGCCCGGTGCGCGGTACCAAAGGCATCCATGACGAAAATATCGCAAAGCGCTGCCAGCCGACGCGACAGCGCCTCATCATCGGCCTTCTCGCCCGCATTAAAACGCACGTTCTCACAGAGCACGATCTCGCCCTCGCCCACTTTGAGCCCATCGAGCCAATCGGCAACGAGACGCACTGGCTGACCCAGCAGCGTGCCCAGATGCTGCGCTACCGGCGCCAGCGAGAAAACAGGATCAAATTCGCCCTCGATCGGTCGGCCAAGGTGCGACATCAGCATGACCCGCCCGCCGGCGTCGATACCGGCCTGGATGGTCGGTAACGCAGCACGGATACGGGCATCGCTGGTGACCAAACCGTCCTTGATCGGGACGTTTAAGTCCTCGCGGATCAGGACCCGCCGTCCGGCGAGCTCCTGGTCTGTCATTTTCAGTACGTTCATATGGTGGTGCACCGGTGGGTTGAGTGCGATCGGCTGTTGCCGTCGGTCCCCATATGCCCGGGATACTGCCCCAGTGGGCGGGCGACTGGCCTGTAACGGGCAGGACACACTACAGGGTCCCCGAGGTTAGCCGGACTGACTCCCCCGACATTCGGTTAAGCGTGCATCCGCAGTTGGCAGCGCCACTCAGGCAGCGTTCATCAGGGCCACACAGGTATCGAGCATACGGTTGGAAAACCCCCACTCGTTGTCGTACCACGCGCAAGCCTTCACCGTTGTGCCGTTGACCACCCGCGTCATAGCGGCATCATAGGTGGACGAAGCCGGGCAGTGGTTAAAGTCCATAGACACCAGCGGCTTGTCGTTGTAGTCGAGAATACCTTTGAGCGGGCCATTGGCGGCATCGCGCATCAGCTGGTGTATCTCTTCGACCGACGTTTCCCGGCCTGCCTCGAAGGTGAGGTCAACCAGCGACACGTTGATGGTAGGCACGCGGATGGCAAAGCCGTCCAGTTTGCCATTTAGGTCCGGTAGTACCAGGCCGACTGCAGCGGCTGCTCCGGTCTTGGTCAGGATCATCGACTGGGTGGCGGATCGCGCCCGCCGCAGGTCCGTGTGGTAGACGTCGGTCAGTACCTGGTCATTGGTATAAGCGTGGATCGTGGTCATCAATCCGCCGACCACGCCGATGGCGTCATGCAGTGGCTTGACCAGCGGGGCCAGGCAGTTGGTGGTGCAGGAGGCATTGGAGATGACCGTGTCACTGGCCTTTAAGATATCGTGGTTCACACCGTAGACGATGGTGGCATCCACATCCTTGCCGCCAGGCGCGGAAATGATGACTTTCTTCGCCCCTGCGACCAGGTGCGCGCTAGCTTTTTCCTTGCTGGTAAAAAACCCCGTGCACTCCATGACGACGTCGACACCTAACTCATCCCAGGGCAGCTTGGCCGGCTCGCGCTCGGCCAGTACCCGAACCCGTCTGCCACCGACTACAAAACAGTCGCCAACGACGCTGACATCTTCGCCGAAGCGGCCATGGGCCGTGTCGTACTGCAAAAGATGCGCATTGGTTACTGCATCACCCAGATCGTTGACTGCCACCACCTCGAACTGGTCCTGCTGGCCGGACTCAAACATCGCTCGGAAGACGTTGCGGCCAATCCGGCCAAAACCATTGATTGCTACCTTGATCGCCATGGACTGAACTCCTTATACGTTAAAGAAAAACCATTGCGGCTACCGCCTGCGCCGAACCGACCCCATACCGGCCAGGAAAATCTGCAGTGGAACCGTCAGAGTACGGATTCGACGCTGGCGACGATGTTATCAACGGTGAAGCCGAAGTGCTCAAAAGCCACCTCGGCGGGCGCTGACTCGCCAAAGGAATCAATACCCACTACGGCACCGTCAAGGCCGACATATTTGAGCCAGCAGCTGGTGACCCCGGCCTCGACCGCGACCCGGGCGCTGACCGCTGCCGGCAACACCGCCTCGCAGTAGGCGCCATCCTGGGTATCAAAAACATCAGTTGAGGGCATAGATACCACGCGAACATGCCGGCCCTTTTCACTCAGCGCACCAGCCGCGTCCATCGCCAGTGCCACCTCAGACCCGGTGGCAATAATAATCGCTTCGGGCGTGCCCTCACAATCAGCCAGCACATAACCGCCACGGGCGATGTTGACAATTTGCCCGGCATCACGGGCCTGGTGGGGTAGATTCTGGCGTGACAGTGCCAGGCTGGTGGGGCCACTGTCGCGCTCAAGCGCCGAACGCCAGGCGACCGCGGTCTCGACCGCGTCGCAGGGCCGCCACACGGACATGTTGGGGATCAGGCGCAGGCTGGCCACGTGCTCGACCGGCTGGTGGGTGGGCCCGTCCTCACCCAGACCAATTGAATCGTGGGTAAAGACAAAGACCTGGCGGATTTTCATCAATGCTGCCATCCGCAAGGCGTTGCGCGCGTAATCGGCAAAAACGAGGAATGTGGCACTGTAGGGAATCAGTCCGCCGTGTAAGGCGATACCATTGCAAAGCGCCGCCATACCAAACTCGCGCACCCCGAAATAAAGATAATTTCCCGCCGCATCCTCTTTGGAGATGCTCTTGGAGCCGGACCAGAGCGTGAGGTTTGAGCCAGCCAGATCAGCCGAACCGCCAATCAATTCGGAAAGCATCGGCCCGAAGCCCTCCAGCGCCAGTTGCGAGGCTTTGCGGGTGGCGACGGTCTTAGCATCGGCATCCACCGAGGCGACGAAAACTTCGACTTCCTCTGGCCAGTCCACTGGTAAATCACCCGCCATACGCCGTTCGAATTCGGCGGCGAGTTGAGGGTGATCGGCCCGGTAGGCCTCAAAGCGCTGCTGCCAGTCCTTTTCGCGTGCGCCGCCCTGTGCGGTGGCATCCCAGGCCGCGCGCACATCCTCAGGTACTTCAAAAGGTGCGTGCATCCAACCCATTGCCTCACGGGTGAGCGCAATCTCCTCGTCACCGAGCGGCGCACCGTGACAGGATTCTTTACCCTGCTTGTTGGGTGAGCCCCAACCGATCACGGTGCGACAGCAAATAAGCGAGGGCCGCTCGCTGTCGGCGTGAGCCTCGTCAATGGCCCGGGCAATCGCTTGCGGATCGTGGCCGTCGACGCCCTCGATAACCTGCCAGCCGTAAGCGCGAAAACGTGCCGGGGTATCATCAGTGAACCAGCCCTGCACTTTGCCATCGATGGAGATGCCGTTGTCATCCCAGAAGGTAACGAGCTTACCCAGGCCCAGTGTACCTGCAAGCGAGCAGGCTTCGTGGGAGATTCCTTCCATCAGGCAACCGTCGCCCAGGAAAACGTAAGTGTGGTGATCGACTACCGTATGGCCATCGCGGTTGAATTGCGCAGCGAGCACCTTCTCGGCCAGCGCCATACCCACACCATTCGTGATGCCCTGACCCAAGGGCCCAGTAGTGGTCTCTATGCCAGGGGCGTAACCATACTCGGGGTGGCCGGGCGTGCGCGAGTGCAACTGGCGAAAATTCTTGAGCTCTTCTATGGGCAGATCGTAGCCGGCGAGGTGCAGCAGCGAATAATGCAGCATCGAACCGTGGCCATTGGAAAGGATGAAACGATCGCGATCGGCCCACTTGGGGTTAGCGGGGTTGTGGCGTAGGTAATCCGACCATAAAGCTTCAGCGATGTCGGCCATACCCATGGGCATACCGGGGTGGCCGCTCTTGGCCTTTTGCACCGCATCCATACTGAGTGCGCGGATGGCGTTAGCCTTGGTCCGCCGATCCACTCCTAAGGTGGCTTTTACTCCTGCCGTATTCATAGGACTCTCTCGCAAACTGTGATTGAGCGCAGCCGGTCCAACTGCCGCCTTTCTGGGATACTGCCGATAGGGTTAGTTCTGCGGTCAAACGCCGCCAGGTGGCGCCTGCATAGGGCTCGGCTTTTGGGGCCGCTCACTATGCGCGGGGCAAACCAAAAGGTATAGCAAATCTTATTGATTTGAAACATAAATAATTACTTATTTACCCCAGTGCTCGTCGTTCTCGCGAATCCAGCCCAGCCACTTTGCGTGTAGGTCCGTGTTGACGGCTGCGGCCACCGAGCGCTTGGTGAACTTACGGCAATCCAAAGGATTACCTGGGATGGTGGTAAAAACTCCGCCAGCCTCCTTCAGGATGAGGCTTCCGGCAGCGTAATCCCACATCCGCTGGCCGCCGTGCAGATAAAGTTGCAGGCGCCCGGCCGCCAGCCAGCACCACTCGAGCACACAAGCGCCGAGATTGCGCTGTGAACGGTATGGCGGGTAGCGCACCAGGCGATCAGCCAGGCGCGAGACCAAGCGCTTGTAATCCACGTTCGCCACGCACTCGCGCAAAGCAAATTCCTGGCCCAACGTCGTCATCGGCTCGCCATTCAGAAAAGCCCCGCCGCCATCAATAGCACTGAAACACTCGTCACGCACAGGATCCAACACCACCCCTAGGCGTGCCTCACCATCGACCACCAACGCCAGGGACACGCCGTAAAAGGGGAAGCCCATGGCAAAATTGGTGGTGCCATCCAGCGGATCCAGAGCCCAGAAACCCCGGGATTTACCATCGACGACGCTGGCCTGTTCATCGTGCTCCATTTCCTCACCCATAAAAGAATATTCCGGCCAGCTTGCTTTGAGCGCTGTTGAGATGAGGCTCTGCATCTCGTGATCTAGCGCCGTGACGATGCTGCCGTCGGCCTTGGTATCGGTAGCGTGCAACCGGGTGTTGGCAAGACCCGCCGTGCGGGCAGCAGTGGTGACGATCTCCACTAATTGGCCGAGCTCGGGCTGTGCGCTCACCGGGTTGCGGAGCTGAAAGGGCGGAAACAGAAGCCGCAAACGCCCCTTGTCCGGCCGTTTTGGCGGTTCTGAGATGGGCGAAATGACCTTAGGTGCGGCTGCATCGGGGAGTGCCGGCGCGGATTCTACCGCTCTCGCTGCCAGAAAAAAACCTCCCTGGGGTTACCCTCCGCACGACAATACTGAACTGCGACCCCGAGCGCGGTACAATACTTGCTGACGAGGCACAAAGAACTGCTCCATCGCGGCCATCGAACACCCCTGCCAGTGATCGCGCAAGGCCCCTTCGGCCAATCGGCGATCAAGGGCCGCTTTTTTTTCCTGACAGCGGCCGTTCCCGCCAGACGTGCCCGGCTGAGTCTTTCCGCCTCCATCGCGATTCACGGCTTTCTAATCCTCGGTATCGGCTTTGTCGCGGCCGCCCCGGCCTTGCTGCCGCTCGACCCACCGGTGCTTGAACTGATCCTGGCACCCTTGCCCCAGGAATCCACCGAGGATGCGCTGGCTCTAGCGCAGCACAATCTTGCCGGTGGTGGCACGATTACGCATCTTGCCCGAACTATCGCTGAGCCTCCGGTCACGCTGACAAAGCCTCCCGCGAAACACGACGAAACGGCTTCCGTAAATCACCTTATTGCCCTCATGCAACAGACCGCACCCTACCTGCCATCAAACACAGCCCAACGGGTAGAGGCCGCACAACAGACCCGAGCGCTGGTTACACGCTACCGCGGCGAAATCGAGTCGTTGGAAGACGCTTCCACGCGCCTGGCTCGCCAGAGTTTTGTCAGCGCCAGCACCCGCCAGAGCGAGTACGCTGCCTACATGGCCCGTTGGCGGGAACAGGTCGAGGACGTTGGCAACCACCACGCGCCGGAGTGGCTTGGGCGCTCGGATCACACCGGCGAAGTTCTGTTGGCTGTTGCAATAAAGCCTGACGGGGCACTCCACTCGGTGCGCGTACTGAACTCTTCCGGCAACCCAACCATTGACGCAATGGCTATGCGTATCGCCCGTCTTGCGGCGCCCTTTGAGGTGCTACCCGAAGAGATTCGCCGGCACACCGACGTGCTGCATATCACCCGCACCTGGCAGTTCCTGCCGGGGGGGCAAACGCTGGCCCGCTAAAGATCAATGTCAGAACTCTCCTTCCAGTCGCTCACTAATCACTTTTTGCTGGCCATGCCGGAATTGAAAGACCCCAATTTCAACCAGGCCGTAACACTGATCTGCCAACATGATGCTAATGGCGCGCTGGGTGTGGTGGTCAACCGACCACTGGACAACCTCATCGTGAACGATGTACTAAACCAATTCGACCTGCCCCCGCCTAAGGATAGCCCCACGGGCCTTTATCCGGTGTACGCGGGCGGGCCAGTGCATCACGAACTGGGCCTGGTACTGCATGAGGGGCTGGGCGAGTGGCAGTCGACACTAGAGGTGGGGGGCAGAATTGGTCTCACTTCCTCGCGCGACGTGCTTGAAGCCATATCAAAAGCTGCCGGTCCACCGGCCTTGTTATTAACCCTGGGTTACGCCGGCTGGGGACCCGGACAACTGGAAAAGGAATTGCAAGAGAACGCCTGGCTCACGGTCGAAGCCGATCCCGATATCCTTTTTCGGGTACCACCAACAGAGCGCTGGCAACGCGCCGCCCAAGGCATTGGTGTGGACATTACCCGGCTAGCCCCGGGCGCTGGGCACGCGTGAACTCTACCGTACTCGCTTTTGATTACGGCAGCTGCAGGATTGGCGTCGCCGCCGGGCAGAACGTGACTGGCTCTGCCCAGGGCATCGCCACCCTCACAACCGGCGGTGTCCAAGGCCCCTGGCCAGCCATAGAGCAGCTTATTTCAGAGTGGACACCTACTGCACTGGTGGTAGGCCTGCCACTTGCTTTTAATGGGCGTGAAACCCCTCTTTCATTGGCAGCACGAGCATTTGGCAAGGAATTGCTGGAACGATTCGGCCTGCCCGTTACTTTCATTGACGAGACGCTGACCTCGGTCGAGGCCGAGGCCTTGATATCGAGCGCCACCGCACCGGGAAAACGAGTAGTCGATCGACGCAAATCCTTGCGCGACCAAATCGCCGCCCAGCTTATCCTGCAGACCTACCTCAACGAGGGAGCGTCTAGAACAAACTTGCCCTGACTGTCGATGAACTGGCCACTTAAGAACATCCAGATCGATGGCGCAGGTCGACTGCGCCATTTTCTTACTATAGAAGGCCTTGGGCGCGAACGCCTGACCCAGATACTCGATATCGCCCAAGGCTTCATTGAAGTTGATAGTCGTCACAAAGCTAACATGTCTTTGCTCGCCGATCACACCGTGGTGAACCTCTTTTTTGAAGACAGTACCCGTACGCGCACCACTTTCGAGATCGCAGCCAAACGACTTGGCGCCGAGGTGGTGAACCTTAATACAACAAGAATGTCGACCCGCAAGGGCGAGACGGTATTAGATACAGTCCGCACACTGGAGGCCATGGACACGGATATCTTCGTGGTGCGCGACAGCGCCAGTGGTACCGCGCACCTGATTGCCCGCCACGTGCCTGAGACGGTGCACATCATCAACGCCGGTGACGGCCGTCATGCTCACCCCACCCAAGCCATGCTGGACATGTTCACCATCCGCCAGCATAAGGGTGGTTTTTCACATCTCAAAGTGGCCATTGTCGGGGACATCCTGCACTCACGGGTTGCGCGCTCACAGATTCATGCGCTGAATACCCTTGGCGTTAAAGAAATCCGTGTGATCGCGCCGGGCACCTTGCTGCCGACCGAGATTGAGCGCCTGGGCGTAACCGCACTTACTGATCTGGATGAAGGACTTCAGGATATCGACGTCGTCATGTTGCTGCGTCTGCAACTTGAGCGCATGGAAGGCCAGTTGATTCCCAGTACGCAGGAATATTTCCGCTGTTATGGGCTCACTATGGAAAGACTGAACCGAGCGGCGGCCGAGGCGGTCGTGATGCATCCCGGGCCCATGAACCGGGAACTCGAGATTGCCTCCGATGTTGCCGACAGTGAGCGTTCACTCATTCTTTCGCAAGTCACCAACGGTATCGCCGTGCGCATGGCCATCATGGCGCAACTGGTTGGTGCCGACCCGAACGCCAGCCAACCATGAGACTGCACATCCATAACGGCCGCTTGATCGACTCCGCCGACGGGATAGACGAAGTGCGTGACCTTTTCATCGACAAAGGGCGCATCGTTGACCCCGGTGAGGCCGGCGCTGACTTCTGCGCGGACGAGGTCATCGATGCAACTGGAATGATCGTCTGCCCCGGGTTGGTGGATCTACAGGCACGCTTACGCGAACCTGGCGAAGAACACAAAGCCACCATGGAAAGCGAACTCAACGCGGCCGTTTCTACCGGCGTGACCAGTATCTGTGTGCCACCGGACACAAACCCGGTGATCGATACCCCAGCCATGGTGCACATGATGCGCCAACGTGGCCGGCGCATCAATCGCGCCCGAGTTTATCCACTGGGGGCACTGACCTTGGGCCTTGAAGGTGAACGCTTGACCGACATGGCGGCCCTTCGCGACGCCGGCTGCACCGCCGTCAGCAACGCAGATAACATTGTCGACAACACCCTGGTGATGCGCCGGGCCATGCAATACGCTAGTACCTTTGATCTCACAGTATTTCTAACCGCGCTCGATCCCTGGCTCAAAGGCAACGGCTGCGTGCACGAGGGCGAGGTCAGCACGCGCCTGGGGCTGCCCGTGATTCCGGAGGCCGCTGAGATCGTCGCGCTGGCCCGGGAACTTGCACTGATAGAGACAACCGGTGCACGCGGTCATATTACGCAACTTTCCTGTGGCCGATCTGTCGCGAAGATCAAGGACGCGAGGGAGCGTGGTTTGCCGGTCACGGCTGGTGTCTCAGCTCATCATCTACACCTATCGGAGCTGGATATCGGTGAGTTCGACACCCGCTGTCACGTGATCCCCCCGCTACGCAGCATCAGGGATCGAGAAGCGTTGAAAGAAGGCCTTGCCGAAGACATCATCGACGTGATTTGTTCGGACCACCAGCCGCACGGCTTTGACGCCAAACTGGCGCCATTCAGTGAGTCAGCACCCGGTATCGCAGGCCTCGAGACCCTGCTGTCACTGACCCTCAAGCTAGTCAGTGAAAGCATATTGTCACTGCCTCAGGCCTTATCTAAGGTCACTGCCAACCCGGCCCGTATCCTCGGTATCGATGTTGGCTACCTAGGGACCGGCGCACCGGCAGACATCTGCATCTTTGATCCCGGAGAAATCTGGACAGTCGATACAGTAGAGATGAAAAGCCGCGGTACCAATACCCCGTTTGATGGGCAATCGTTACCGGGGGTCGTCTACTGGACTCTGGTCGCCGGCCAAGTTACGTACTTTCGAGGTGACCACACCTGATCAGTTAACCGGTAAATCTCTTTCATTCTGACGATCCCACTAGCCGTGGGTCTGTTGCTCTACGGCCGCTAAATACACGGCCTTTTCTCAGTAGCAAACCCGTGAAGATGGTAGCAGTGCGATGCTACTGTGCCATTGCTGCAGTGCGGCATTCGCGCTACATCAAAACTCCACCTTGTCAAAGGTAGAGCCCAATTGCTTCTGGGATATCGCCTCTTTGCCTTCCAGTTTGATACGAAGCCGCAGGTTATTCACGGAATCCGCGCTACGCATGGCGTCTTCATAGGTGATAAGACCTCGTTCAAAAAGATCAAACAAGCATTGATCGAATGTTTTCATGCCCTCGCCGGTCGAGCGCTCAATAGCCTCTTTGATCTCATCGATCTCACCCTTCAAGATGAGGTCACTGATCAATGGTGAATTGAGCATCACCTCCACCGCCGGTACGAAGCCTCCGTTACCGACTCTGGGCACCAGCCGCTGGCAGACGATGGCCTTTAAGTTCATGGAAAGACCCATGTAAAGCTGATTACGGGCATCATCGGGATAAAGGTTGACGACCCGCTCGAGTGCCTGGTAGGTGTTGTTAGCATGCAAGGTGGCAAGACACAGGTGGCCGGTCTCGGCGAAGACGATTGCGCTTTTCATGGTCTCTGGAGTGCGGACTTCGCCAATCTGGATGACATCCGGTGCCTGGCGCATGGCATTCTCAAGTGCTGAGCGATAGGAGTCGGTATCCACACCTACTTCGCGCTGGGTCACGATGCAGCGGTCGTGCTGGTGGACAAACTCGATAGGATCTTCCACTGTCACGATGTGTCCACGGGTGTGGTGGTTACGATATCCCACTACCGCTGCCTGGGTGGAACTCTTACCCGTGCCCGTGCCGCCGGCAAAAAACACTAGGCCCCGGCGGGCCATCGATATCTTCTCAAGAATTGCCGATGGCAAATTCAGCTCGTCGAAGGTCGGGATATGATCGCTGATTCGCCGCACCACCATACCCACCTGCCCCTGCTGCTGGAACACGTTGATGCGAAAACGGCCTAGCCCCTCAGGGTTAACCGCAAAGTTGCAATCCTTCTCGGTCTCGAACTGCCGGCGCTGTTTGTCGTCCATGAGCGAGTATGCCAGTTGCCGGGCTGTTTCAGGCGTTAATGGATCAGTCTTGATAGGCAGCACTTGGCCATCGACTTTGAGGCTGGGCGGTGCACCAACAGCGACAAATAGGTCGGAGGCCGCTTTGCTCACCGTCAACTTGAAAAGATCCAGTATCTCCATCGTTATTGTCTATTTGCTGATATTTATCAGCGTCCCTTTTCAGTCGAACTTAGTCGGATCATACGCCAGCGCACGGGCGGCCTCTCTGGCTATCTGGTTATTCTGAACCAGGTCCTGCAATGATTGGTCCATAGTTATCATCCCCATCTCACGGCCTGTCTGGATCATGCCGTAGATCTGCGGCACCTTGCTCTCGCGGATCAGATTGCGGATGGCCGGCGTACCCAACATGATCTCGTAGGCAGCGATACGGCCACCCTCAGGTTTCTTGATTAATCGCTGGGCGATCACTCCCTCCAGAGACTCCGACAACATGGCCCGGACCATATCCTTCTCCCCGCCTGGAAAGACATCAATAATACGATCGATGGTCTTGGCCGCGGATGAAGTGTGCAGCGTGCCAAACACCAGGTGGCCGGTTTCGGCTGCGGTCAAAGCAAGCCTGATGGTCTCGATGTCACGCAGCTCGCCTACCAGCACCACGTCCGGGTCTTCGCGCAGAGCGGAGCGCAGCGCATTGTTAAAACTTTGGGTATGTCGACCGACCTCGCGCTGGTTAACCAAGCAGTTGTGACTCTGGTGCACAAACTCGATAGGATCTTCGATAGTAAGGATATGCCCCTTCTTGTTGTGATTGACGTAGTCGACCATCGCCGCCAAGGTGGTGGATTTACCTGAGCCTGTGGGCCCGGTAACGAGCACTAACCCTCGGTGCTTATCTGACAGCGCGCGGAACACAGCTGGCGCGCCGATGGCTTCGAGCGACAATACTTCGGTCGGGATGGTGCGAAACGCCGCCGCGGGACCGCGCCCCTGATTGAAGGCGTTAACTCGAAAGCGTGAGATGTTGGGAATTTCGAAGGCGAAATCGGCTTCCAAGCGCTCTTCGAACTCCTTGCGCTGGTTGTCCTGCATGATGTCGTAGATCATGTCGTGCACCGTGCTCGAGGCAAGCGCATCTACCTTGATCCGGCGAATCTCGCCATCGATCCGAATGAGCGGCGGTAGCCCGGCGGCGAGGTGAATATCCGAAGCGCCGTTCTTGACGGCAAACGCCAGCAGTTCAGATAGGTCCATGGGCTGAAATTATCTATCTATCAATTGCTTTTAACGAAATAACCAAGCACCTCAAGTATAATCCCTACAGGCAATTTATGGCCGTCACACTACCACATCTTGCGCTCACGGCACTGTGATCTACCCCCACCTCACCCCTGCTAAGGAACCCGGCTCAGCGTGACTACCGCCGAGAAAAGCGCCCAAATAGAGTCATCTACGCTCGGCGAGCGCTACTGCGCTCTTACCCAGCGACTACGGGCTGTCGAAGCGCATTTTGGCCGTCCCGAGAACGGTACCTGCCTGGTGGCCATCAGCAAAACCCATCCTGCGCAGGCAGTACGCGAAGTGGCGGCTCTCGGGCAAATGGACTTCGGCGAGAACCAGCTGCAAGATGCGCTATCGAAGATGGAGCATCTCAGTGACCTCAAGTTCATCTGGCATTTTGTTGGCCCCATACAGAGCAACAAGTGCCGCGACATTGCATATCATTTCGACTGGGTGCATAGCGTTGACCGGCTGAAAATCGCCCGTCGGCTGTCCGAGTTGCGCCCTACTGGAGCTGATCCACTCAATATCCTGTTGCAGGTGAACTTGCAGAACGAAGTTACCAAGTCAGGGGTTTCTGTGGATGCGGTCAGTGATCTGGCAGGTGCAGTGAAGCAACTCTCCAATATCCACTTGCGTGGTCTGATGGCAATTCCAGCGCCGGAAAAAGACTTTGCGCGCCAACGGGCCGTCTTTGCCAGTCTGCGCGAACTTAGCGAGGCCATTAATCAAGAGCAGAAAACCGCTATGGATTGTCTTTCGATGGGGATGACTGATGACATGGAAGCCGCAATCGCCGAAGGTGCCACGCATGTGCGAGTCGGCACAGCGATTTTTGGGCCTCGACAAAAGCGTCAACCCTAGAACCTCTAATACTGTCTAATTCTGACTTCTCCATCCAACAGGAAATGAAAAACACTCGAATTACATTCATCGGTGGCGGCAACATGGCTCGCAGCCTGATTGGTGGACTCATCACTGCCGGCACGCCGGCTGGAAATATTTCCGTAGCCGAACCTTGCCATGAGGCTCGTACTGCGCTGCATGAGCATTTTGGGGTAAGCACTTTTGCCGAAAATACTGCCGCGGCAGAACAGGCTGATATTCTGGTGCTCGCGGTCAAGCCGCAGGTGCTGCACGAGGCCCTGGTGCCACTCGAGGACTCGATTAGCCAGAACAACCCTCTGCTGATTTC
>Ga0208278_1000333_pt1 | contig 26168 bp, 14 predicted proteins | sample ETN01SmetaG_FD_185794 | JGI IMG/M metagenome (GOLD analysis project Ga0208278, IMG submission 185794) | Marine microbial and viral communities from oxygen minimum zone, Eastern Pacific Ocean - ETNP2014F12-01SV259 (SPAdes) (version 2) | ecosystem: Environmental > Aquatic > Marine > Oceanic ...
GAAGAAGACGAAGAAGACGAAGAAGACGAAGAAGACGAAGAAGACGAAGAAGACGAAGAAGACGAAGAAGACGAAGAAGACGAAGAAGGCGAAGAAGACGAGGCTATCATCGGTCCCCTCCTCATTCCGGAATCTCCCCCATCCACTCCGGAAAGCATTGCGTTGGGCAGGGAACTGACACTCAAGGTGGAATGCGACAAATGCCATGGGAAAGAGGGCCGGGCAGATGGTCCTTCAGCATTGGAGTTGAAGGATGACTGGAACGAAATGCCGATTCGTCCTGCGGACTGGACTGTACCATGGCGTTTTGGCGGTGGGAACCAACCTGAAGACCTCTTCCGGACGGTGCGTACCGGCCTCAATGGTACTCCGATGCCTTCTTTTGCTGATGATCTCAGTGAGGAGGAAACCTGGAACGTGGTTCATTACATCCGTTCACTGGCACAAGGCACGGAGCCGGAAGTCAAAAGGACCTTGGTTTCTACAAAAACCGAAAGCCCTCTCACCCTCGAATTCGATGACTCCCGCTGGGATTCTGCCCGGGAATTTTATGTTCCCTTTTCCGGACAACTGGTTCTCCAAGAACGTCTCTTCCAGCCTGCAGTACACTCAATGCGTTTCAAATCCCTTTATAGCGAAACCGAAATCGCCTTCCGAATCCAGTGGAACGACCCATCTTCCAGTGAGCACAAGGAGTTTGGCGGCAAGGATGAAATGACAATCCAGTTTCCCGCTCAGTACAGGGATGGTGAACGCGAAATTCCCTATTTTCTGATGGGACGTCCCGGACGCTCGGTCAATCTATGGCTTTGGAGTGACGAACAGGGAAAGACCATAGATGCAAAGGCATCCCGTCTTGGTGAATGGACCCTTCAGGAAGAACAGTCACTTCAATCCAGCATCCGTCATATCAACGGTCAGTATACGCTGATCATCAAACGTGAACGAGTGAACGGTCATAAAGGAAGCATCCAGTTTCATCCGCAAAGAACCATCATCCCTCTTGCATTTTCAGCGGTCGAAGGTTCAAGCAGTGAAGGAGGAACCCGTCGGGGAGTGACCACGTGGTACAAGCTGTTGCTTGAGCAACCGGTCGGCATGCAAGTATATGTAGTCCCAGTAATCCTGTTCATGATCATCCTCGGGCTGGAGGTATTGCTGATGATTCATCTTCGAAGGAAGGATAAATAATGAATATACAGACGTTTCAGCCCTATCTGGTAGCGGTTAACCTGACCCGCCGATGCAATCTGAAATGCGATCATTGCTACCTCGACGCAGGAGGAAAATCCCAAGTAGAGAACCATGAACTGAGCACAGGAGAATGGACCTCATTGTTTTCTCAAATAGCTGAAAGAGCAGAAGGCACCCTGATCGTACTCACCGGAGGAGAACCTCTTCTGCGGCATGATATTCAGGAACTGGTGGTTTCCGGAAATTCTTCAGGATTACGCATGGTCCTTGGCACCAGCGGTTTGGGACTTACGGAAAACGTTGCCAGGTCCCTGAAAGCTTCCGGGCTCCAGGGAGTGGGCATTAGTCTGGACCACGTGGATCCCCAGGAACATGATCGTTTCCGTGGAGTACCTGGTGCTTGGGAAAAAGCACTTTCGGCGATACGGGCCTGTCGTGACTGCGGCCTTCATGTCCAACTTCATACGACGGTCACCAGCAAGAATGCAGACTTGGTAAAGGAGATGACGGAGTTTGCAGAAGCAGAAGGAGTGAGCATCCACAATTTCTTCTTTCTGGTCTGCACCGGGCGTGGGCAATGGATGACAGACATTTCTCCTGAACGCTACGAAACCGTTATGCGGGAAATTGCACAGCTCCAGAATTCCAGTTCCAAGATGATGATCCAGGCTCGCTGCGCTCCGCATTTCAAGCGTGTGCTTCACCAGATCAACCCAAATTCTCCCTATACCCTTGCTCAGGGTTATGATGGAGGAGGCTGTCCTGCCGCTACGCATTATTGCCGCATCGATCCTTTTGGAAACGTTACTCCTTGTCCCTACATGGATAACATCGCAGGCAACCTTCATGACTCATCCTTTTGGGATATCTGGGACCAAGCCCCTCTTTTCCAGAGTTTTCGTGAACCCGTGCTGAAAGGTCGTTGCGGATCCTGCGAATATAAAAGCCTTTGCGGCGGCTGCCGGGCCAGGGCCCAGGAACGTCACGGAGACCTCTTTGAGGAAGATCCCACCTGTACCTGGCAACCCCGCTCGGGATTGCAAGTTTCGGTGGAACGTCCTTCCACAGAAGTTTCTGCAATGGTTCGCTGGACTCCGGAAGCACGCCACAGGTTGCAGCGTATTCCCCTGTTTCTGAGGGGTTTGATCCGTAAACGTCTGGAAGAAAAAGCCCGAAAAGAGGGCGTCAGCATCACCCCGGAATTCATGGCGCTTTATCGTAAAACGCGTGAAGAGGAACTTGGTATTCAATTTCAGGAAAGGAACATCTCATGAGTGCATTACTCAAAATGGAATCTCGACTTCCACAGATCGGTATCGAACCTGAAGCAATGGCGCTTGATTTGCCGAATGGCCCAAAGAGGTTGCCGTTGCAGGTTTTGCCGGAAAATCTTATCGACTGGATGGATGATGGCCGCAGGGGGATGTATGAACGTTTACAGGGAAACCATGACTCAAACGGGATGTTTTTTTCTCAACACCTGCCTGTGCTGGTTACTCATAATCCTGATTCGGTTTTTCCATTCAACTGTGGCAACAAGGGAGTGGGTTTCCTGCCCAAGGCTGAGTATTTGGAGGAATACACGGAACTTTATCTGGAAACGATGGAGCAAACCCGTGGATTAGCTTGGGCCGAATCATTGGAAAAACGTCTGGAGACGGTATCGAAGTTCAATTTCAACCGTGAAGTGATCGATTACCGTTGCCTGACGTCGTTGGAGATTTTTGAAAAACGAACTTTCTCCAACCTTTGCCGAATGCCCATGGCATCTCTGCATTACACGGGACATTGTCCTTCCTATGTCAGTTTCCAGCTCAATTGTGGCGTTGAAATCGTAGGACAGGAAGATCCTCGGCACACCTTCATCATGCTTTCTCGAACGATGTTCGAGTATGACAGTTTCCACATTACCCAACCCCAGTTTCCTTATGCCTACCTCTTCTGGATTTCGGAAGTGCAGGATAAAACTCCCCATCGTGTCGAAGAACAGCCTGACAAGGTGCAGTATTTGAGGCAGACGGGAGATATGCAGTGGGACTCGGAAGCCATCGAATCGATCAACCGTGCCCCAGGCATGATTCGTCAGTACATTCGAGAACAGGTGGAAAAGTACGCAAGGGAACGTGGCTTCCAAAACATCAGCCTGGATGTGCTGCAGGAAGCAAAAAGCAACCTGAACGAATGTCCTGTGACCAAGGCAGCGAAAAACAACCCATAGTAGAAGCACCTCAGCTTAACCAGAATCATGTACCAGCAAATCTATGTACCTGTAGACAATTCTCCTTATTCAGATGAGGCAGCCCATTTGGCTGCAAGGATCGGGCAGGCCACAGAAGCCCATCTTTATGGCTGTCATGTGTATGCTGCAAAGCTTCATGACCGGCGTTTCCGAACGATGGAAAGTGGATTGCCTGAAGAATTCCAGCAGGAACGAGAACTCGAAAAGCAACGTAGGATTCATGACTCGTTGATCACTAAGGGGTTGGAACTGATCACCGATTCCTACCTGATGGTGATGGCCGAGGCCTGCCGCAAGTCAGGGCTGGAGTTTACTGGGATTTCTCTGGAAGGAACCAACTGGAAAGAACTGGTCAAGGACATCGAGGAGCATTCATACGATCTTGTGGTGATGGGTGCGAACGGCATGGGTCGGGTCCCGGAATCCCTCCTCGGTTCGGTGACAGAACGTGTGGCCCGACGTATCCACACGGATCTGTTGATCGTCAAGGATTTGATGCAGGACAAGCCAGAAGGGGACAAGATCGTCGTCTGCCTGGACGGAAGCGAACGTTCGTTTGGAGGCTTGAAAGCGGCTCTTGAACTTGGAGCACTTTTTGGGAAGCAGGTGGAAGCCCTATCAGCCTTTGATCCCTATTTCCATTACGGTATGTTTCAGTCCCTCAACCAGGTCCTTTCGGATAAGGCACGTAAGGTGTTCAAATTCGAGGAACAGGAGAAACTGCATGAGGAGATCATCGATGGTGGACTGGCGAAAATCTACCAGTCCCATCTCGACATTGCCGGACGCATCGCCAAGGACGAGGGAGTTGAATTGCAGACACGCCTGCTTGATGGAAAAGCATGGAAGACCGTGCTGGCACATATACGTAAGGACCCACCTTGGCTGCTGGTATTGGGACGGACGGGCATTCACAGCAGCAAGGGTATGGACATCGGTGGCAATACGGAAAACCTGTTAAGACTGGCGCCTTGCAACATTCTGATGATGGAAACCGAGTTTAGCCCTCCCGTTCAATATCAGGCAGAGGAAACCATCGGCTGGACTCTGGAGGCACGTCAAGGGATGAAGAAGGTACCCGAGATGGCCCGGGGGGTAGCCATGAAGGCGATTCAGCAGCATGCCGTTGCTGAAGGATACACCATGATTACCTCCGGGGTCGTAGAGAAGGCGGTTCGAGCCCTTCTGCCTCCCCAAGCTAGGGCTGCGATGGGTATCGACATCACTTCTTCTACCAGCGGGGAAACGGAAGCAAGCGAGACCTTTCAACTGACTTTTCAATGTCCCTCCTGCCAGTACGTACACCACCATCAACGCCCCATAAAATGTCCTGTCTGTGGAGAAGAGGGCAGAGGATTCCGGATCCTCGACAGTTCTCCTCTGACGGAATCACCTCAGCAGCAGGGGATCACAGAAACAACATTTGATGGAAGACAATTGACCTGGACCCCTGAAGCCAGGATGCGGCTCAACCATGTCCCCCCTGGAGACGCAAGGGAGCAGCTACGCATCAAACTCGAAAAACGCGCCCATGTACGGCACCAGCAGATGATCACGGAAGAATCGGTTCAGGCCGCGTTGGAGGAAGAACCTACCGAGGATTCCCTTTCGCTTCAGTGGAGTGATGAAGCAGTCAAACGCCTTTCTCGTGTGCCTGAGGGTTTTATGCGACATGCGGCACAAACGAGCATCGAGGAATACGCGTTGGAGCAACAACTCGAATGTATTTATCTCGATGTGGCGGAATCAGGGCTGCAGCGGGCCCGGGAGAAGATGCAGAAGACGATGGAGGGTGGAATGAAGCCCCATTCGGAAGACGGCAACGAAAAGCACGTGTCCACGATAGAAGATGATCCTCAAACTCCAGATGTCTTTGAATGCCAGCTCTGTGGCTTCACGGAGGAGGGACTTTCGCCTAAAGTCTGCCGTGTCTGTCAAAGTTCCGATTTCAAGCGTCTTTCCATGGAAGAAAGGCGTATTGCCTCGGATGCGGCTTTCAGGATTCTCGAATGGGAGGATGAGGCACGTGAAAGAGTGAATCGTGTTCCTTCGGGATTCATGCGTGAAATGACCCGGAACCGCATTGAGCAGTGGGCCCGTAAGTTCAACAAATCCCGTGTGACCCTAGAGATCGTCGAAGCAAAATACAATTCTTGGGGAGAAGGTTCCAGAAGTCTTTCCAGTCGGTTGACATGGACCGAAGACGCAAAGGTCAGAATCGAACGAGTTCCGGACTTTATACGCCCCATGGTTCAGGTTGAGGTGGAACGTCAGGCCCTAGGTCAGGGGATGGAGGCGGTTGACGGAGTGATGCTGGACCGGATCATGGAGCAATGGGGTGCACTAAAGAAATTTCATCATGCTTCTTCTGCGTGATCCATCAAAGGACCCATTTCCCATGAATGCAAAACAAAAGACGGTGCAAGCCCTGAAACGGGTTCTGAAGTCGAAAAATAGTGCTCATCGCTGTTATGCCATCCAAGCACTGGGTAAAATCAAGGACACCGTGACACTGGAGGATCTGATTCAATGCCTTGATGATGAAGATGAAGATGTAGTGATCGATGCAATTGGGGCACTTGGAGAGTTGGAGGAACCTCAGTCGGTTCCAGTGTTGCTGGACTGTTACCGGAACATCCCCAGTGGAGAAGTCAAAGTTGCCGTGGTGGAATCTCTCGGGCGCATCGGTGGGGATTCGGTGATTGAATTCCTGACTGAAGTTCTGCAAGGGCGTGGTGAAGACATGGAATGGGCTACTGATGGAGAATGGGATGATTGGTGGGATGCTCAGATCAAAGCCTTGGAAGCCCTTGGGTGTTTGGGGAACCCTCGAGCTGCCCAGACCGTAGCGGACGTCCTATGCGATGAAGACCAGGAAGATCTCATCGAACCCGGTTTTAAGGCTTTGGCAGAAATGGGGAGTACCGGAGAAGGATTGTTGCTGGAATTTTTAGAGCAAGGCACGCCAAAATTAAGGAGAAAAGCAGCAACCAGACTTGCTGGACATTCTGATATCAAGATCGTGGAGGCCCTTGGCCGGGCTCTTAAGGATTCTGAGATCCCGGTTTGCCTGGCATCTGCAGACGCTCTTGCAAGATGTTCTGATCCTTCTGTTTCCCATTTGCTGCAAAAATTATTGAGGCATTCCCAAGAGAAAGTGCGGAGCAGGGTGCTTGTTATTTTGCGTGAAAATGAAATACCAATTCCAGGGCCTGTACTCGAATTTCTGTTGAAAGATGAGAGTGAGGCAGTGCGCGAACAAGCACTGGCCTTCATTGGCGCCCAAGGAATGGTTGAAAAATATGACCTTGTTTATCATAAACTGCGTGACTCTTCCCTCGCTGTGGTCAAAGCCGCAATACGCACTCTCGGGCAATTGGGTGACTCACGGGCTGCTGATACTCTTGGTGCATTGCTAGCCAGAGAAGAACTGACTCCTGAAATGCGTGCAGAATCAGCGCTGGCTCTGGGTCATATGGATGCCGATGAAGTACTCCCCCACTTGACTCATGCTCTTCGGGATGCCGAAACACCTGTCAGGATGAACATCCTGCGTGTCATTGCGCAACAAGGAAATGAGGCATCCTTTGAAATCCTTGTTTCGGCGTTGAAGGGCGAGCTACACCAGGAACCCTCTTCCTGGAATGAGGAGGAGCAGATGTTGGAATCCCCTGAGAATGCACCCTCTTCGGAAAAGAAACCGCAAAGTGTCAAAAAGTCCGAGGAGGTTTCATCAACTGAGCCTCAGGGAAACGAAGAAAAATCAGCGATGCCTGCTCAATCGACACTGGATGCGATTGCCAACGAAAGCTTGGAAATGGAGGGTGATCTCGAGAAAGAAGCGGAAACCACACGCCTGACTTCGGAGGAACAGGAATTCCTTCAGCTCGCAGAGGATAACATCGAACTTGGAGAAAAACTGATTCAGCGTCAAAATCCAGAGGTGGGTCAGGAAATTCGCCGGCTGGCAGCTTCTCTATTGGCAGGTTTCGAGGCCGAAAGGGCTTGGCCATATCTGGTTGAAGCCCTTTCGGATTCCTCTATGGAAGTTCAAAGCACGGCTGCAGAATCTTTAGGGCGTCTGAAGGCCTTCAATGCTTTGATACCGTTAAGTTGTCTCATGAACTCCAAAGAACCCTTGGTTCGGACCAAGGCAGCTGATGCATTGGGAAAACTGGAGAACCCTGAAGCTGCTTCGGTTCTTCTTGATCATTTGGAAGACCCGAACCCTGCAGTCAGAGTCCAAGTGATTAGCTCTTTGGGGAAGCTGGCAGACTTGCTTTCCAAGGAAAGCCTAAAGGAACTGAATCGGAGAATGCGGGATTGCTTGCAGTCCGAAGAAGAAAGTGTCTGCAAGGCAGCCTCAAAAGTGTTGCTTCATGGTGGCGCTTGTTCGGCGGTGCATGATACGATCCGAATGGTTCTGGATACCAAAGGGGAACTTCGTTACGAAGCGGGCATGTTGTTGAGAACCTATGCTTCCCAAGAGGGCAGCAATCAGCTTCTCGATGTGCTGGCATCCCCTCATGAAGACGTATATGGCATGACCATCGAGATGCTTGGGGAAATTCACCGGACGGTTTAATCCTCCATGTGTATACTCTAATTGGAGCTTAACTGAGAAGGAGGGGAAAAAATGAGACAGGAAATACTGCTCGTAGATGACGATCCCTCGATGCGGAACAGCATTTCCAGGAGTCTTCTAAATGAGAACTACCATGTCCTTCTTGCAGATACCCTGAAGGAAGGCCGAAGGCTCTTCGAGAGGCACAATCCTGAGGTTCTGTTGTTGGATCTGAAACTGCCCGATGGGGACGGACGGGAATTGTTTCATCACATCTGTGAAAACAATCCTGAACTACCGGTGATCATTCTCACCGCCTTTCCTGACACTCAGGGTGCGATCAACCTGATGAAAAAAGGGGCTTTCGACTACCTCGTCAAACCCTTTGACCTCAACGAATTAAAAATTCAGATTCGTAAGGCACTAGAGCTGCTGGGTCTCAAAAATGAGGTTCTGCAGCTAAGACAGGGGCGTTACCTCAAGGATTCTGTGCCGGAAATTCATGGGAACAGCACAGCGATTCGAGACCTAAAGGCGTTGATTGCGAAAGTTGCTCCTTCCGATGCCAGTGTCCTGATCACAGGAGAGAGCGGTACAGGCAAGGAGCTCGTTGCGGAACACATCCACCACCTTTCTCTTCGTTCTGATTCACCTCTGATTCCAATCAACTGCGCCGCGATTCCTGACACCCTCCTGGAGGGAGAACTGTTCGGGACCGAAAAAGGGGCATACACCGGAGCGGATTCAAGCCGTAAGGGAATGTTTGAACTGGCACATCATGGCAGCCTGTTGCTTGATGAGATTGGCGAGATGCCCCGTTCACTGCAACCCAAACTACTGAGGGTTCTGGAAACACTGCAGGTCAAACGCCTTGGCGGCAAGAAGGAAATTCTGGTTGACGTGAGAGTCATCTCTGCGACCAACCAGGATTTTTCCGTCAAACTTCAGGAAGGGAGCTTCCGTGAAGATCTCTTTTACCGTCTGAACATCTTTCCTATCCATATTCCTCCTTTGCGTGAAAGGAAGGAGGATATTCCTGAACTGGCGAATCACTTTCTGAATCTTTATGCCCACCAGTTTCGCCTGTCCATCGAGGGCTTCACAGAAACAGCCATGAATACCCTGGTTCATTGGTGCTGGCCGGGAAATGTACGTGAACTGAGAAACCTCGTCGAAAGGCTTGTCATTCTCTACCGTGAAGATAATCGACTACCCAGGATTGAATATGAATTCCTTCCTCCAGAATTGAAAGGCCAGCCCGTTGATAATTCTCCTTCCTCTATACAGAAATCATTTACTCCAACTGCTGATGTAGCTGGCATCAGCCTTTCTGAAATCGAGGAACAGCATATCCGTGAAGTCTATAGCAGGATGCAGTTCAATAAGTCCCACACAGCACGGAACCTGGGCATATCCCGCAATACCCTTAAGAAAAAATTAACCCAATATGGGATTGAAGATCATTGAAGTCGGGTGTATAGAAATGTGCAGGAAAAAGATGATGGAGGAGCAACACGTCATCACAGAATTCGGTTTCAAAAGGACCCAATCTGGTAGTGCATGCCTTTGGTTTTGGCAGGGTCTGGTTCAATTAAGAAGCGATTAAGGCGGCAACGAAAACAATTATTTTGGAACATTGATGCTGAACGGGATTCACTTTCTTCTGACCTACACCTGCACTCAAAGCTGCAAACACTGCTTCCTACACTGCAGTCCGGATTCTCAAGGGACGATGAAGATGGAGCAGATCGATGCAGTTCTCAGGGAGGCAAAGAAACTCGGCAGTGTTCAGGATATTTATTTTGAAGGAGGAGAACCGTTTCTTGTTTATTCACTCCTGAAGGAAGGGGTGCGCAGTGCCAGACGAATGGGGTTCTCAGTTGGTATCGTCACCAATGGTTTTTGGGCAAAGGATGAAGAGGAGGCCACACAGTGGCTGGAACCTCTGGCACAACTGGGTATTTCAGACCTCAGTATCAGTGATGATGAACTGCATTACGGGAACCTCAGCCATCGTCCTTCCAAAATTGCCCTGGACGCCGCATTAAAACTGGGAATGCCTGCTCGAGCCTTGCGTTGCTTCCGTCCGGAAGTCAATTCTGATGCCGTTTCAGCAGAAAATGGTGGGCTGCCTTACAGTGGAGGAGTGAGCCTTCGGGGTCGTGCTGTGAAATCATTCGCATCCGGGCTGCCAAAGAGGGATCAAGCGTGCTTCTTGGAATGTCCTCATGAAGATCTGGAAGATCCGAAAAGGGTGCACATCGACGCTTTCGGGAATGTCCAGATCTGCCAGGGGTTGAGCATGGGCAACTGTTGGGAAACTCCGCTCTCGAACATGTTTCAGGACTATGAGCCCTGGAAGCATCCCGTTTGCGGCCCCTTACTTCAGGGTGGTCCTAACGCTCTCGCTGAGGTTTTCGGATTTTCCGTGAGAGAAGGCTGGGTTGATGAGTGCCACCTTTGTTATTCCGTACGTGCGGCGTTCCGGCAAAAACTACCTGAAGTTCTAGCCCCTCCCCAGGCTTACGGAACTGAAACAGCAGTTTGATTTAAACGCGAACAATCACCATTCCCTTCCCGGGCATTCCGCCCTTTACTGAAAAGTTTTTTCAAATTCAACTTTTTTTGCTCCTCAGGTCTTTGACTCAAATCAGTGCTTGATCGGGTACTCTTCATTGAACCAGGAGTTTTTCCTCATGTTCAGGGAAGGAGCATCCCCAGCAAATGTTGGCTTTTTGACTGCAGTCTGTTGACCCGGGTTGATCCGGAACCGGTGTATGTCTTGAACACAGGAATTCACAGGTGGAGACTTTCCCGTGATGCAGGAATAATGGGCTGGGATTCAAACGGAAAAAGCTCACACAACCATCAGGCTTCTATGGCACACGACATTCCGTTCCTTTACGACCTGCTGCTGGTGATTTTATTTTCCCTGCCGGTACTGCTGCTTTTCCGACGACTGGGCCTCTCACCGGTGGCCGGGTTCATTGCTGCGGGAATTCTGATTGGCCCCCATGGGTTGGGGCTGGTGCAAAGCATCAGCAGTGTTGAAATTGCGGCCGAGATTGGTATCGTGCTGCTGCTTTTCATGGTCGGACTGGAGCTTTCGCTTTCCGGGCTGGCGAAAACCCCCTGGCGTGTTTACCTCATTGCCGTCCTGCAGGTGTTGCTGACCAGTGGGATCGGATTTGCTGTGGGAAAACTTCTTGGTCTCGGCAATGGAGCAGCGCTGGTTTCAGGATTCGCGTTGGCGGTTTCCTCCTCAGCGATTGTCCTCAAGGGGTTGGCGGACAAAGGGGAGATTCAGACTCCACTTGGACGTGGTGTGGTTGCGGTTTGTGTCGTCCAGGATTTTGCCATCGTTCCGATGATGCTCGTGGTCAGCATTCTGGTCCAAGGACACAGCAGGCTGGACGTGATCGGCGGACAGTTTTTCAAGGTCCTGGTGCTGGTCACACTGCTTTATCTTTTTGGACGCTTCGTGCTGCCGGCACTGATGAACTGGATGGTGGGCATGCGATCCCGCGAGATATTCCTGCTCTTCACGATTTTAATCCTACTTGGCACAACCTGGGTCTTCTCGCTGGCTGGACTTTCACTGGCTCTCGGAGCCTTTGCCGCAGGACTGATCCTTTCCGAAAATGAATACTCAGCCCAGGTGTTGGCGGAAGTGCTCCCCTTTCATTCCCTGTTTTCAAGCCTTTTTTTTGTTTCGATCGGGATGATGCTCAACCTCGAATTTGTCATGCTGCATCTGGCACCCCTGGCTGCCGTCGCGTTTGGTGTGATCCTGCTCAAGATGTTGATAATCGTCATCATCAGCATGCCATTTGGATTCTCCCTCCGTGAAAGCCTGCAGGGAGGTCTTTACCTGGCCCAGATTGGAGAATTTTCTTTCCTGCTGATGAGTGCCGCGGTTCAAGGCAGCATCATCGAATCCACTGGCTTCCAGTATTTCATTGCCGCTTCAAGCCTTTCCCTGGCTGTCACTCCGCTGATCATGCAGCTTGCTCCGCACATCGCCTGGTACGCCCATTCGCGTTTGAAGCGAGGAATCGTCCGGGAAAGTGATGCGCTACTCAGATCCACATCCCGTCCGCATCCCGCCGTGCTGATTGTAGGCTACGGGGTGAACGGACGAAACGTGGCATGTGTCCTTCAAGAAGCAGGCATCCACCATGAAATTCTCGAATACAATCCAAAAACCGTGGCTGAAATCCGCAATACCGGTGAAATCGCGCATTACGGGGATGTGACACGCCCCGAGGTGTTGCGGCACATCAGACTCGATGAATTCGACAGTGTCGTGCTTGCCATTGCGGATGCGGAAGCCACCCGGCGGGGGGTATCCATCATGCGTGACCTACACCCGGAACTGCACATCCTGGCCCGTACCCGCTTTGTGACCGAGGTCGAAGAACTGCAGAAACTCGGGGCTGACAGCATTGTCCCTGAAGAATTCGAAACCTCCCTCAGGCTTTTCGCCGAATTGCTGGCCCACTATCACATCCCACCCCACATCATTGCCTTGCAGACGGACCTCGTCCGCAGACAAAGCTATGGAATGCTGAGATCTCAAAGCAGCCGGGGGGAACTGGACAGGGAAGTCCAGAGCCTGCTCATGAAGCGCCTGATCGAAGCCGTGCCGATTGTGCCGGACTCGAAAAAAATAGGCAGCACGCTTGGTAAAATGGGGTTTGAAGGAGATTCACGCTGCATGGTCGTTTCCGTTATCCGCGGTGCCTGTCCTTTGCCGGCCCCCTATGAACAGACGGTTCTCCAGGCCCATGATCTGGTTGTCCTCTATGGTGATCATGTTTCCCTCGATAATGCCTTGAAACGCTTTCAATGAAAAAACAGGGAGTGGTTATTTCCTTTTAATGAACTTTTTTCTTTGCCTGGTTTAGGAGTTGATACATTCTTCTAACATCATGAGCATCTGCAGTCCGAGTTACTTGCCTTCATGGCCCCGGAAGAGAGCCCAGGAAATCAAAAATCCCGGCCTCAGTTTGAAATAACCCTTGCTTGCCTTTTTAGCCCGTTCGATTCTGATGATGAAAAACAGCCTTGAAAATACCGGGTTTCTGCTGGTACACCTGATGACAATAGACGCACTACTATTGTTTCTTAAAAAGGATCAAACTTGGAGGTAGAGATAAAGTCAAATATGTCTTGGAATATTCTAACGAGAGAGCATTGATGGAGGAATTGCATCAAGTATGAAAAGGGCAGCCCAAGTATAGACGGATCTTTGAAAACTTCGACTTTGGTTTACAGACGAAGACGAAAAGGTAGAGTTGAAATGAATTCTAAAAAATGTTTAAAAAACACAGACGAGGAACAAATGAAAACTTCCAAGAACGTCATTAGAAAATACAGAGCAAGGTTGGCTGTGCTGATAGGACTGTCAGTCATAGCAATGGCGTTAATTGGCTGTTCCCCAATGAACCTTGGTCGGGATTTTCCAGTGGAAAAAGTCGGTTCCATCAAGATTGGCGTTACAACCCGGGCTGAAATCCGCGAACGCTTTGGTTCTCCCTGGCGGACCGGTATCGAGGACGGGATGTCGACCTGGACTTTTGGTTACTACAGTTACGATTTTTCAGGAAAAGGACTGGGAAGGGACTTGATGATCAAATTCAACAAAGCGGGTATTGTCCGTTCCTATGCCTTCAATACCACGGAAACCGGAGAAACTCCGAAACCTGATTCCGAATAGTTCGTTTCAAGTTTTTCATTATATATTTTTGAGGTCCCTGTTTCAGAAAAAGAGGCAGGACCAACGTTCCAAAAATCAGGAATAACCTATTTTCCGGCTAAGCAACAGCAACGCCAGGATCACCACTAATCCCAGGATCTGCTGGATCGTCTGAGGTTTGAAACGCATTGCGCCGAGACGTGAGCCAAGGAAGCCTCCTGCCAGCACGGCCAGCAGCAGGGGCAGCATCAGTTCGAGACTCACGGCACCCCGTTGGATGCGTGCAACCAGACCCGCCATGGAATTGAGCAGGATGAAGACTGCTCCTGAAGCGGCGGCTTCTTTCTCGGTGCCGAGGCCGAAGAGAATGATCATCGGGACCAGGTAAATTCCACCTCCGATGCCGACGGTCCCGCTGACAAAGCCGAGAACCGCGCCCAGCATAAGTGAAACAAATAGCTGAGTTCGCGGATGGAGTTTGAACACCAGACGCAGTTCTCCCTTCCAGTAGATCCTGATGGCGACAAACACCAGGGTCACCCAGAGCAGGAGGTAGAAGACCTCCTTGTCCAGGGCAATCGCCCCGCCCAGGTAGGACATTGGTATTGAGCTCAGCAGAAACACACCGATCAGTTTCATCCGCAGATGCCCTTGACGCCAGAAATTGAAGGTGCCTATCACCGTGACCGCAATATTGAGCATCAGGGACGTGCTAGGGATCCACTCGTAATACACTCCGGCCAGTGCAAGAAGGGGGACATAAGATGACGCACCACCAAGCCCAACCGACGAATAAAGCAGGGCGACGACAAAGAACAAAGCCGCCAAGGCATAGAGCGGGATGATTAAATCATCCATGATTCATTTCTACAGGATTCATGATCAAATTGTGGATAAAGCAAGTTGCTCCATGAGGATTCTAAATGAACTCTCAAACCTCTTTATTTTGATGGAGAGGGATAATTTTATAAGATTGGCGACCCCTATTATCTTATACCTCCCAGGCAAATTGTACATCATAGCTGGAAAATAAGGGCTGGGCTGGGAAAGCATAGGAGACTTCAGTCTGGTTCCTCTCTTAGGAGGTGGAATTTTGGAGACATTGACATTTAAAGGGCTCAACCTAGAATAGTGCTGATCAACATTGTAGGTTCAATCTGATTTCAGGATCTAGAGATGCAAGGAATTCTGAGTCTCAGAACAAAAATCCCATGGGTCATCATTGGATGCTTTCTTTTCCAGGGAACCCTCTTTCCTTCAGACAACTCTTCTGCTCCGAAGCTTGGGACACTGGTTCATGAGCATAAAGTCTATCGTGATCCAAATGGGTTGATTTATTGGCCGATGGACATGCCTGTCTGGATCAGGTTGGCCACCTCTCCCAGGGAAGATGCTCCAAGTTTTCTCCTCAAGAACATATACCAAGAGGATGCTTCTGTTTCAGAGCAGTATGTTAAAAATGGGATCAAGCTCGAAATTCCAGGCAGACAGTTTGTCCGCTGGATCAACTATTTGACCGAGGATGAGGACCTCTACAAATTCATGGCGGATGGTGCTCCGCCCCGGACTGAACTAGGCCTTTTTCAGGCACCAAGATCGGTAAGGGGGGAAACGGTTTTTTACGGCAAGGGTCTGAAAGCCAGGTTGGGTTCGCAGGATGATCTTTCTGGTGTTGAACAGATCCTCATCTCCATTGACGGGAAAGCTTATGTCCCGTTGGAGAAGACCCTCTCACTGAATCAGGAAAAACGATACGACCTCGCTTTTTACGCGGTGGACCGGGTGGGATATACAGAATCTCCAAAGACTTCAAGTTTCATCGTCGATCTCACCCCACCTCAAAGCAGTCACCAAACGGAGAAGAACCTTCTTGAAGATACCCTTTCTCGGGAATCTGTGATTCTCCTCAGCAGTTTGGACACGCTGGCTGGAGTGGACTTCATTTCCTACCGTTTCGACAATGGGACCGATGTCATACGTTATGACCGAGCAGTTGGAATCAGGATGGAGGGTCTCTCGGACGGAAAACATGTTCTACAGTATCGAGGTACGGATCGAGTTCAAAACGTTGAAATCGAAAAGGAATATCGCTTCCATCTGGACCTAACACCTCCCAGGGTAGCCTATCAGGTGATCGGAGACCTCTACCTTGAGGGCATGCGCAGTTATGTTTCCAGTAGGAGTCGCATCAAACTTCAGGCAGATGATATACAGGTGCCTCTGAAACAAATCAAATACCGCATCAACGATTCGTCACCAAAAACCTACATGAGTCCCTTCCTGCCACCGATTCAGCCAGGAAGGTTTATGATTCGTTTCACTGCGATTGACCAACTCCGAAACCGTGCCCCAGAACAATTGTTGGAATTGTTCATGGATCTGGAGCCACCCACGACCAGGATGCATCTCATCGGTCCGAATTTTTCACAAGGAAGCGGGGTGATCTGGGCGACCGGAAGAACGAGGATCAAGTTGAAATCCTTTGATAATGTTTCCGGGTTGAAGCAAATCAAATATCAGCTTGGAGAAGAAGCGGTGCAAGTTTATGAACGTCCTTTCAGCGTGCCCAAGACAGGTCAATATTTATTCCGATACTGGGCCATAGACCGGGTCAACAACCGTGAAATGTTTAAACCGTTGCTGCTGATGGTCGACGAAAGTCCTCCCCAAATCCTTGAGGTTTTCAGTATCAACTCGATTGGAACCGAAACCACAAAAGAAGGGGCCGAGATTCCGATCTATCCACAGCATACCACTTTGTTCCTCAACGCGATGGACAACTCTGCGAGCATCAAGGGGATCTGGTATCAGTTGAACGGAGACGACATGAAGGAATACACTCAGGTTCTCTTTTTAGACCAACCAGGACGCTATCGAATCACCATCAAGGCAGAAGACCAACTTGGCAATGTTTCCGTGAAGACATTGGAATTCATGATTGCCCAAGCAACGGAATAAGGACTGAAACACGGGATTGGGCAGATGGAAAAAACGACTCTTTTTCCTGAACCGGATTTCGGCATCCCTCGTCGAAGTTTTGGATTTGCCGAAGGGTGTGTTTGCTGATTTCTGCTGAACTTTTCCACAGAACCTCTCTGGGGCTTGTTGGTCTGGCATTGCCTTTCTTTTTCCAGGCTTCTGCTGCAGAAACCGGACAGCAAGAAGTTGAAGAAATTCCCAAAATCCTTAAATCATCCGAAATGCGCCTGCATCAGGATGATTCGGGACGTCTGTTTGTTCCCCAAAAAAGTCCTGTCTTCTGGTTCCTTTCGACTTCCGTAGACGGAAGTAATCCTGTGCCGCTTCGGCCTGAAAAGGATTCGAAAGGCCTTCATTCCGTCATCCTTAAGGAAGGAGAAAACCGATTTCCCCATCCCATCGAAGGCCAGGAAGATTTAGTCATCCATGCCGATGGGACTCCACCAATCACCGAACTGCAGTTTCCGGAAACACCGGTTTTTGAAAAATCAGGAACAGTCTTTCTTGGAAAGGACGCTCAACTGTTCTGGTTTTCCAAAGACTCCCTTTCTGGAGTTCGTGAGACCAGAATTTCGGTGGATGGAGGTGATTTTGTCTCATCCGAGAGTCTGAATCTCGACCTCAGCCGCGATGCAGATTACATTCTTCGTTATTATTCGATGGACCATGTGGGTAATGCGGAAGAGTCCAGAAGTCTCCCACTCAGCATCGATCGGACTCCTCCCCGGACAAGACTGGTTTTTGAAGGACCTCATCACGGAGAATCCGTTTCTTCCAGATCTGCCCTGATCCTGGAAAGCAAGGACAGTGCTTCAGGAGTGTCCCAAATCCGGTATCGGATTGATGAGGGTCCAGTTGAGTTGTTTTCCAAACCGATCTCTGTAGACAAACTTGAACCCGGGAAACACCTGCTTAAGATTTCTTCAGTGGATCAGGTGCAGAATGAGGAACCCTGGTCTGAAATCATCTTTTTTCATGACCAACTTCCACCTCAGGTAGAGATAGTTGTCGAGGGAGGAGAGTCACGTTTTGAAGATGTGGTCTACGTCTCCGCCAATTCGAAAATCCGACTGGATGCAGCGGATCTTCCTGCTGGGGTTGAAGGGCTCACCTTCCAGCTTGATGAAGAGGAACCTTCTGTCTACCAAGAAGCCTTCGACGCCCCCAAGGATTCAGGCATCCACTGGATCCGTACGACAGCCACCGACCGTGTTGGCAATTCGGCAAGCCGAAGGCTCAAGCTCTATGTCGACGGAGAACCACCAGTCAGTGATTTTCGAATCGAGGGGGCATTTTACTGGAGCGGGGAGAGAGTGATCATCAATAGCAAAACCCGTCTGGTATTGACGAGTACCGACCTCGAATCAAGGGTTAAAACCCTATGGGTCTGTCTCGGTGAAAAAAAGGGCAAATCACCAGGTAATGGAAAACAGGCAAAAAAGGATGAAGGTTTTTCAGAAGAAGAAAACTGTGAACCCTATGAAAAGGCTCTTCGGTTTTTAAAGGAAGGTTCGCATCTGCTGCGTTTTTTTGCCCTGGATCAGGTTGACAACCGTGAGCAGGAACACCGTCTGTCGATCATCGTTGATAATTCCCCTTGGGCTATTGATGTCAGTGCGACGCGTGAAAAACACCGCAAGCTGTGGCTTTTCGATGAAGAAAAAGGGCTGATTGGTCCGGCAGGTCTGGATTTTTTTCTCAGGATCTCGGCTTCTCCCGAAAAAGATGCACCTTCGTTTCTCCTATCGCATGACCCGCAGAGCAAAAAAAAGGAGAAACTTTTTTTCAGCAGCAATGGACTGCAAAGGTTGGAATTTTCGATGCCTGGAACGCACAAGGCTTTCCAGATTCAGATTGATGGCAAAGTGCCCCGGACAAGGGTTTCATTTGCCGGTGCAAAACGTTTCAAGAATCAAAAAACTTTATTTTTCAGTGAGGGCTTGGAAGTGAAGCTGACCGCTAAGGAACCCAACACGGGGCAGCAGTCCGGTGTTGAAAAGACCTATTATTCACTGGACGGTTCCGGCTTCATCCCCTACCAGGATCCGGTACGCATGTTCTTTCATGAAAAGCGTTATGAATTCAGGTACTACTCGGTGGACCGTGTCGGCAACAGTGAATCCATTCGCTCTCTCAGTTTTGAAGTTGACCTGACTCCGCCAAAATCGACCCATGAAATCCTCCCCCCCTATTTCGGGAATATCCTCTCTGCACGTTCATCACTCATCCTCAAATCAGCCGACGGGCTTTCCGGAGTGAAAACGTTGGGTTACCGGTTCGACGACGAGGAGGAGCGGATCTACCGGCGCCCTTTGACGGGACGTATTCTCAAGGATCTGGAGGAAGGACCCCACACCTTGACTTACCTTTCGGAAGACCAGGTAGGAAACCTCGAAAAAGAAAGCCGGATCAAATTCTTCATCGATCATACTCCTCCTGTGACAGGCTTGCGGGTGCTGGGGGAACAGCATGTCGATGAGGATCGTGGCAAAACATTCGTGGCAGCAACAACTCGTTTTCGGGTGCTGGCGAAGGAAAAAATCAATGAGCTGAATCTCATCCGTTATGCCATTGACGAGGGGCCGAAGGAGCCATACAAAAACCCTTTCCTCCTCCCTGAAAGTGAAGGAAGGCATCAAATCAGGTTTGATGCATCGGACCGTGTGGAAAACTTCACTCCACAGGTAACGAGGATCTTTCACCTCGATCTCACCCCGCCAGAGTTGAAACACCGCCTCACCGGCACCACCTATCCTGAGGGAGATCGACTTTACATCAATGCGCAAACAAAAATAGAACTTTCCGCTTCGGATGCAGGCGCAGGAGTCCTACAGATCCTCTGTCGGCTGAATGGAGGGAAAGTCCGGGGGTGCCGCCAGCCCTTCAGCCTGAAAACAAGCGGTCCCTATCAGCTCGAGTATTTTGGTCTGGACCGGGTCAAGAACCGTTCCTCCATGCACCAGGCCCGTTTTTTCGTCGACAGCGAACCCCCGCAGATTGGCATCCGCACCAGTCCTTCAGGCCGAAAAACCGGAAGCCTGACCACCATCGGTAGGCGGGCTTTGGTTTTTCTGGAAACCGAAGACCGTTTCAGTGGTGTCAAAGAAGTCTTCTACTCGATCAACGGAGGTCCACAAATCCTCTACCGCCGTTCCATCGGGAAACTGCCTAAGGGCGGGAAAATGGAATTGAATGTTCTGGCGGAAGACTGGGTCGGGAATCAGCAGAAAAGCAGTTTTTTCTTCAACATCGAATGAAAAAGGCCCTCTTATTTATCCCACTCCGCCTGTTCTTTTTGGCGTTGTTTTTCTGGAATGTTACGGCCGTTCAACTTCATTCCGAGGAATCTGATGGAGTCCGCTGGTTCCGTCCGGTTGAAGAGGGACTCGGCCGTCTCAGTTTTGATGTTGAACATGACCGGCGAGGTTTGATCTATGTGGCGAACGAAAACGGGGTTTTTGAATACGACGGAAGCCTCCTGCAACAGGTCCCCCTTCCTGAAGGCACTTTGGTGACCACGATGATGAATGCGGAAGATGGCTACCTTTACCTGGGAGGTGAGGGAGTCATTGGTCACCTCGCCCCAGATGCAAAGGGAAGGATCGACTTCATCAGGCTTTGGCAGTCGCAGGCAGATGAAGAGCAAGGCTTCCTGCCGGTGCTCAAGATCTTCAGCCTCGATTCTGGAAAGATCGGATTCCTCTTCGAACACAGGCTGATGATCCTGGAAAAGGGAGAATTCAGGATTTTGACTTCCAACGGTTTCCTCTACGACGCGGTTTTCAATGGTCAGGACGTTTATCTTCTGGACAGTGATTCTGGACTGATGAAGCTTTCCGGAGATGTGTTCGAAGCGATTCCCGGAGGGAATTTCTTTAGGGCTCATGCCATGATTCCTTTGCCTGAAAACAAACTCCTGTTGCTGACCCGTGACAAGGGAGCACTGGTTTATGATGCTTCCAAAGCTTTAAAACCAGGTCAAAATCCAGACGGTGCTGGAGCCTTCCAGCCTCTTCGTCTGGAAGGTGCTGAAGTCCTCCGCAACCGGATCGTCAGCACCTACCTCAGTTTTGATCAGCAACGTCATCTCGTTGCACTTGTCGGTGCCGGACTTTTCGAAATCAATCTTCGTTCCATGAGCATGATACCGCTCAATCCAAGATTCGGTATTCAGGATGAAGAAATCTACAGAATCAGCATGGACCAGCGAGGTGGAGTCTGGCTCGCAACCAGCAATGGAGTCAGTTCTGTTTTTCCCTTTCATGAAATAGCTTCACCGGCAGAGAAGGAAAAAAAGGAAAGCCCCGCTTTTGCTTCACTTATCCGTGGTATGCAGACAATTGCGGAGGACTTGGATCTTTTTGAAGGAACTTTCTTTGAAAAACCCGGAGGTGTGCCAAGCCTGCTCGAATACCCGTCGACCTTTCTCATCCTTCCCTATGAACAGAATGCACTGCGTTTTCTGTATGAAGCCAATGACATGCATCATCCTGAAAAACTTAAGTTCCAGACTTATCTTGAGGGCCTGGAGGAAGGCTGGTCCAAGTGGTCTGAACGACGCTTTCGTGAATACACCAACCTGAGTTGGCGTGATTACCGTTTTCATGTCCGTGCCCAGAGGGCAGACGGAACAACCAGTGAAGCCTCGACCTATTCCTTCCGTATACTTCCTCCCTGGTATGAGACCTGGTGGTTTTATGCCTCACAGGTGGGGTTTCTCCTCTTCCTGTTGGTGCTGGCCGGGGTGGTACGCGGTTATGGTTGGGGGGAGAATCTGTCGGATTACATCATCGCCGTCGTTGTGCTGGTGATGTTTGTCTACCTTGATACCCAGACCGAAGTCTACATCGAGGGTTTCGCAGAAGATGTGCTTTACATCAAAGTCCTGCTCATGGTGGGGATGGGCCTCATGATCGAACCCCTACAGCATCTGACCAAACGCGGATTCGCCCGCATCCACATCGGTGGGGATCCACTATTGAGACGTTACCAAGACGAACTGACCGAACTTGGTGACCGCATTTATTTTGTCAAGAACATGGAAAAGGCGATCGCAAAAGCCCGAAAGAAACCAAGACCGATCAGTCTCATCCTCTTCGATTTCGACCACTTCAAGAAAATCAATGATGATTACGGGCTGGAATGCGGAGATGCAATGCTGGTACAGCTGGCCAACATCATGCGGCGCAATGCTCGTGATGGAGATATCCTGGCTCGCTACATGGGGGAAAAATTCATCATCGGACTCTTTGACCTCACCTCAGAAATCACCCTCCATGTCTGTGAACGTTTGCGTCATGATATCGAAAATCATGAATTCACCCATGATGAACACAAAATCCACCTCACCGCCAGTTTTGGGGGAGCACGCTACCCGGATGTTTGTGCCGAAGAGTTGAGCCTTGAAGCCCTGCTGGATGAAGTCGATGAAGCCCTGACTGAAGCCAAGGAGCGCGGGCGAAACCAGTCGGTGGTAGCACCGGTCATCAAGGAGGCTGCTTAAACATGGATTCCCTTAAAACTTCTATGGGCCGTTCCTGAAATAGGAAAATCTAAACGGGTCAAAGGAACATTTTTACAGTTTCGATGACATCCTGCCTCTGGTTGAAGAATTGGGTTTCAAGGGATTTGGATGATTGGGTGGGATTTCAGCTCGGTCCACCCGAGAAAGTCCTCTTCAATATCTTTTGACTCTTAAGACTTGTTCCCTGTGCTTGGGAACAAAACACTTCTCATACATGACCGGATAGCTGGCTATCCATTATACCTCTTCAGCTGGATACTGCGGTATCCAGTTCTTTTCTTGCTTTTAGCTTTTCAGAAGATGATTCAGGAGATTTTTAAAGGCATAAAATGAGTCATTCAAACCAGTTGGGGGGGATGTCTGTTTGATGAGGACAATTGTCAGTGGTTCAGGTATATGCATTGCAGAAAAGATAATATGTTTTTTAGCAGTTAGTATTTCTGCAAAATATGGAGGCGTTGATAGTTAAAACCTAAACCTGTCTGAGATTTCGATGATTGACCTGGAACAACAGGCTTATAGTATGTCGGAAGAGGCGGGAGAGGACAGTCGTGGAATATGGGAACCGACGCTTCTACGTAGCGTACAATCTGGAAAGTTGAGCACCTATTGCTCCAACCTAAAAAGCCTAAATTACAACCATAATCCCCTTACTCTTCCCCAAAGAAAAGCTGTTAGAAGAATTATAGATTGAAGACTATAGGATAACGGTGACTCGAATCCTAAGTGTTTTAAAAAAATTGTCATGATGATAATTTATTTAAGACAAAAGTTTTTACATTCGACACACAATTGGTTTGTTCTATAAAAGAAAGATTCGTGGGGCTTCGTTAGTAGGAAGCATGTGTCATCTCTGGCGTCAGAATTCCCAGAGCATGATTAGAAATAACTTCAAAAACTAACTGTACTTACAACGCTATGAATCAAAACAAACTAAGAGAGGAGATGAGTGAGACACCTGGGGAGCGATTCAGGAGAGAATACCTGGCAATCAAAGAGAAGTATCGCAAGAAACAAGAGAGTTGAAACCATTCTCCCAGTGACTGACGGGTTCAATGAATAGATTCTTGACTCCAAACTTTTCCAACCTCTGCGGGAGTCCTAAGCAGTAAATTCAGATCCATTGTCGGATCTGAGATGGCTCGGCAGACCAATCTAGAAACTGCTCTAAAAAGACTTCGACGACATCCTGAGCTTTGAAGTTTCTTCTGACCTTCATCGCTGTAAATTCCCGGCGGTATTCATCGATCAGGGTCAGAATCCTTAAAGGTCGACCATCTTGTGTTCGGTCTGCAACAAAATCATCAGACCGGATTTGGTGTTTGAAGACGGACCTCAATTGGACGCAGGACCCGTCAATGAACCATAACCTGCCTCGCTTCAACTGCTTCATAGACAACTTGAGTCCTTCCTCCCTCCAGACTCCTGCCATGTACTTGTGATTGAATTGCCATTTCCTATGCTTTTTTTTCGTTTTGAATTGGTGGTATTAACTGGAGTCTAAAGCAAAAAAAATCCCAAGGAGGAATGATTTGATGAAGAATGAACCATCCGTTGAATACATAGTGATGAGTGTCCCTCTGAACCCAAGGTGTTGAAGGATTTGGTGTCGCCTTTTGTTGAAATGGAGGAAAAAACCTGAAAAAAAAACTGAATGGATTTAAAATTTTCTAATCGGTTTGTTCATTTTGGAAAACTGGTTCTATTCAAGGCCTACGCATATGTGTGAAATCCATAACACTGTGTAGCCCTAATCAATTGAGAAAAGGAACTATTGTAATGAAAGATCCTTTACACTGGATGCCAGTTAAATACAAGTTTCCCCTTACCATTGCACTCATCTGTCTTGTGTCAATTGGACTGAGTGGTGGAGTCGCATATTACACCACACGGTCCTCTCTGAGCACTCAGATTCTGAGCAATCTCAAACTGATGACCCAGGCCCGAGTCCAGAATGTAAGTGCTTATCTGGATACGCTCAAACGCCGAACGGAAGACTTCGCATCAGACGGCTTCATAAGAGATGCTACCCGGCGGATCCAGGAGGGCGGTAACAGCGATCTGCAGAGGGCTCTCAACGGTCATTTGCTGAAGAACAAAGTAAGCATCGTGGAAGATTTTTTTGAGACATTGGTTGTGGGAAAAAATGGATTCGTACTGGCGTCGTCTATGCCTGAAAACGTGGGCGCAGATCTTTCGGGTGAGGATTATGTTCGTGAAGGAAAGAAGGGGATGTATACGGGTCGTGTCCATGGCCCTTTGTTGGACACTGGACGAGCCTCGTTGGAGGCATCGGCTCCATTGACGGATAAGGAGGCGCATCACTTCTTGGGAGTGATTGTGAACCGGATTGACCCCCAAAGCCTGTCGCAGGTGGTGCGCAATGGTTACCCCCCAGAAGCGCGCCAAATGATGGATCTAAAGACAGAGGGTGGAACTCGGGACTGGTACCTTGTGAACTCAAACGACCTTCTGCTTACGGCTACTCGATTCCTCGATTTTGAAACGGTGTTTTTGAAAGTGAAAGGCTGGGTGCGTAGTCTGCCGCCCGCAGATGATCAACAGTCTCGGGCATCCGGAATTCGGATGAGCTATCGTGGTAAAGAAGTCCTTGCAGTATCAGCAAAAGTGCCCGGCACTCAGTGGGCTATGGTCTCCGAGATGGAGACGAGTGAAGTCTATTATCCAATCACGTTGGTTCGTCAACGCCTTATCTTAGTGGCAATTGTCGTGGGAACATTGACCGCCATCCTGCTCCTGTTTCCTTCAAAATTCTTAATCGGCCCTATTTTGCGACTTCGTGAGGCGGCCGGTCAGATTGAAAAGGGGGATCTTGGTGTGTCCGTGGAAATTGAATCGAAGGATGAAATCGGACAGTTGGCTCAGGCGTTCAATCAAATGTCGACCAGGTTGCTCGCACGTGCGCAGGAAGTTGAAAGATACACTAAAGATCTGAAGGATCGGGAAAATGAGGTTCTCTACGAGAAGAATCTTCTGATTGCTCTGGTTCAATGCATGAGTGATGGGGTGACCTTTATCGATGCACGAGGAATAACCGCTTTGCATAACTCGGCCGCAGAGCAGATCACACATATTGACGGGTATCTTGAACTTGCCAACGAACAAAATCTTTTCTTTAAAAATGGAGAATCTGCTACGGATGACAAAGATCAAAAGAACAAAGTAGGCTATGGAGAACAAAGAACCATTCAGATTGATGATCATTATTACGAAGACACTTATACCCCTGTTTATGACGACGGCGGGGAGTATTTAGGCATCGTTATCGTAAGCAGGGATATCACCGAGAGGAAACAGATTGAGGAACGCCAACGTCAGCAGGAAAAAATGACCGTTATTGGAGAACTCTCAGCAGGTATTGCGCACGAACTGAACACCCCTCTGGCATCCATTGCCATGTTCTCACAAATGCTGGTGGAAGAATGTCCAAAGGAATCTTCTTTTCGTAATCATGCCGAAGTGATAATGAGAAATACCCAAAGCTGTAAGAAGATCATTCAGGGATTATTGGACTACTCTGCCAAAAGCCCCGCACAGAAGAGCGAGTTTGATGTGAACACTTGTATCAAAGAGGTCGTTAACCTTTGCACGCCTTTACTGAGCCTGTCTGAAGTCTCTGTGGGGGTGAAAATCGATTCAAAATTACCGTTGTACACAGGAGACCAAGAACAGATACGCCAGGTGTTTACAAACTTGACCATGAACTCCATACAGGCCATGCAAGATGGAGGTGTTTTGAAAATCCGAACTTCATTCAACAAGGAAAATGAGGGGAATGCCATCTTCATCGATTTCACAGACAATGGAAAAGGCGTTCCGTACGATCAACGTGAACAAATTTTTGAACCGTTTTTTACGACTAAACCTAAAGGCATTGGTACTGGCCTAGGACTCTCTTTATCAAAGAAGATCATAGAGGCTCATGGGGGAAAGCTTGAGCTTCTGAACC
>Ga0208278_1000351_pt1 | contig 25291 bp, 18 predicted proteins | sample ETN01SmetaG_FD_185794 | JGI IMG/M metagenome (GOLD analysis project Ga0208278, IMG submission 185794) | Marine microbial and viral communities from oxygen minimum zone, Eastern Pacific Ocean - ETNP2014F12-01SV259 (SPAdes) (version 2) | ecosystem: Environmental > Aquatic > Marine > Oceanic ...
TGAAGGAATTCTTGAGTTTGCTGAAGGACTTGATTTGATCATTGTGGTGGAAGAAAAGCGTGCCCTTATCGAACCACAAATCAAGGAAATGCTTTACGATGCTTCGCAACGTCCGCAGGTGATTGGAAAACTGGATGAGACAGGTGAGGCTTTGTTCCGTACCGCCGGAGCGCTTGATCCTAACCACATTGCTGCTACAATTGGTAGACGGATTTTGAATTTCAGGGGTGACGCTGATCTTAAAAATCATTTGCACGAAATGGAGTCCCGCCTGGATTCTTCACTGTTACCCCAGGAATCAATGGTACGCTTACCGTATTTTTGTTCCGGATGTCCTCACAATACTTCCACAGTTGTTCCGGAAGGCAGCATTGCAATGGCGGGAATCGGTTGTCATTACATGGTGCAGTGGATGGACCGCAATACGCTTGGATTCACTCACATGGGCGCAGAAGGCGCAAACTGGGTGGGGCAGTCGCCGTTCAGCACACGGAAACATATTTTTCAAAATATCGGCGACGGAACGTATTTTCATTCCGGCATTATGGCCATACGTGCCGCAGTTTCTTCTGGAATAAACATTACCTACAAAATTTTGTACAATGACGCAGTTGCCATGACTGGAGGTCAGGGTTTTGACGGGCCGATGTCTGTGCAGAGCATTATTCAGCAAATGTTCGCGGAAGGAGCAAAACAGGTGACTGTAGTAAGCGATGATCCGGACAAGTTTACTCAAAGTTCCGGAATTCCGCCAAACGTGAAAGTCTATGACCGCAAGGAGCTTGATTTTGTGCAGCGTGAAATGCGTGAAATAGAGGGAGTGACTGTACTGATTTACGAACAGGTTTGCGCAGCAGAAAAACGAAGGCGCCGCAAACGTGGGATGATTCCGGATCCGCCGCGTAGAATTTTCATCAATGACGATGTCTGTGAAGGCTGCGGAGACTGCGGTGTTAAATCGAATTGTGTTTCGGTATTGCCGCTTGAAACCCAGTTTGGACGTAAACGTGTGATTGATCAGTCTGCCTGTAACAAAGATTACAGTTGTGTCAATGGATTGTGCCCAAGTTTTGTGAGTGTAGTCGGCGGGAAAATGCGTAAAAATTCTCCTTCAGTCAATACTAACGGTACTTGGAGCTCTTTGCCTGATCCTGTACTTCCGCAAATAAACGGTACTTATAACATCGTTTTGACCGGTGTAGGCGGAACAGGACTTGTCACGATCGGAGCATTGCTGGGAATGGCAGCGCATATTGAGAATAGAGGTGTCGGTATTCTTGACATGATCGGACTGGCCCAGAAAGGCGGGGCGGTTTTATCTCATCTGCGTATCGGAAACAGCCCGGATGATATACACTCACCACGGATAGCATCTCAGGGCGCGGATTTGGTGATAGGCGGTGATCTGGTGGTGACAGGTGGTCAAAAAACTCTTTCTGTGATTAAATCCGGACATACAAAACTTGTGGTTAACAGCTATGAGTTGATTACCGGTGATTTTACAAAAAATGCGGATATGCTTTTTCCAAGCCTGAAAATCAAACAATCCATTCAGCAATTTGCCGGTTCAGATCATACAGAATTCCTGGATGCTTCACGACTGGCGACAGCACTGATTGGCGACACGATTGCAACCAATATTTTTATGTTGGGTTTTGCTTATCAACGTGGACTGATTCCGCTGGAACAAAGTTCTATTGAAAAAGCAATGGAAATCAACGGCTTGTCAGTTGAAGGCAACAAGCTGGCATTTCTCTGGGGACGTCGAACTGCGCATGACGGAAAGCGTGTTAGCGAGTTAACTTCGTCTATTGTAGCAGGATTTGGTCTTAAAGATCCGCCAGAAGGTTTGGATGAACTAATCCAGCACCGTGCGGATGTACTGAGGGATTATCAAAACAAATCTTATGTTCAGCGCTATCTGCATTTAGTGGAGCGAGTAAGGACACTCGAAATTGACCGTGTTCCCGGAAGTACAGAATTTACTGAAGCAGTTGCCTCTTATTATTTCAAATTACTGGCATATAAAGACGAATATGAAGTTGCGCGCCTTTACACGAACGGTGATTTTATGCAAAAAATAAAGGGTCGTTTCGAAGGCGATTATAAGTTGAAACTGCATTTGGCCCCCCCTTTGTTTTCAAGCCGTGATGCTCACAGCGGAGAGCCTGTCAAAACCGCTTATGGAGCGTGGATTTTGTCTGCGATGAATTTGCTGGCACGTTTCAAGTTCTTGCGTGGAACTGCTTTTGATCCATTCGGAAAGACCGCGGAGAGGAAAATGGAGCGTCGTTTGATTGAGGAATATGAACAAACAATTGAGGAACTGCTGCGAGGACTCTCCAAGAAAAATCATGCTCTGGCTGTTGAGATTGCAAGAATTCCGGAACAGATTCGCGGTTATGATCTGGTCAAACAGAAACATGTTGAATCCGCAAAGTCGCAGAAAAATGAACTGCTGAAGGAATTTAGATCAAATGTGGGAAATTCAACTGCTTTGAAAAGCGATGAAACAGTCAGTTGATTCTTCTGAGTTTTAATTTAAGGAGTGTTTAGGTGTGACTCAGATTTTTACAGACTGCATCAACCTGTAACTTGCTTATTTCTTCCATATGTTTCAGTGAGCTGCACAATCCAATGTTGATTAAGATCCTTCATTTGCCACGATCTGCAGCGCCAGCCCCAGTTTTTTCCTCCTGAAGTTCCGGGAAGATTCATTCTGCAGTCATCTCCCAGACCCAGCAAATCCTGTAACGGAGCAAGAGCAAAGACAGCAGTGGAACTCCATGCGAGGCGCATTAATTCGTAACAAACACTGTCTTCCTGAACATTTTTGCTCAAGTAGACTTGCATACGTTCTCTTTCCAACTCGCTAAGTTCTCTAAACCAGCCCAGACTTGTATTATTATCATGGGTTCCACTGTAGACGATGGTATTTGAGTTTTCGTAGTTGTGAGGAAGATATGCGTTGTTTTCATCCGAAAAAGCAAACTGCAAAACTTTCATTCCGGGAAAACCACATTTTTCCCGTAAGAGATTCACTGCCGGAGTAATCAAGCCTAGATCTTCCGCTATTATCGGAAGTTCACCCAACTCTTTGAACATTTCTTCAAAAAACTCCAGCCCAGGCCCTTCTTTCCACTCGCCTTTAGCAGCAGTTGCAGCATTTGCAGGGATTTCCCAGTAATTTTCAAAACCACGAAAGTGGTCGACACGTACAAAATCAAATTGCTCAAGAGCATAACGCAGACGGTTTTTCCACCAAATGTAACCGTCTTTACGCATTTCTTCCCAGCGGTAGAGCGGATTTCCCCAATGCTGTCCCGTTTCACTGAAATAGTCCGGAGGAACTCCTGCAACTGAGTTAAGCTGCTGATTAGCATCAAGTTTAAACAATTCCGGATTTGACCAGACTTCCGCACTGTCGTAGGCAACAAATATTGGCAAATCACCAATTATTCTTATCCCATGTTGATTAGCGTACTTACGGAGAGCTGCCCACTGTCTGAAAAATTGCCACTGTACAAATTTTTGAAAAGATATTGCTAATGCATGCTTTTCCCTGAATTTCTGTATTTCAAAACTATCCCTGAACTTCCAACCTTTGTCCCAGTCAATCCAGCTCAAGCCACCTGAAATTATTTTCATTGCGGCAAAGGTAGCATAGTCCTCCAGCCAGAAAGCTGCATCCGCACTCCATTGTTCAAAAAATATTCTTTGCTCTGCAGTTGAATTTATTTCAAAATTCTTAAATGCCAGCTGCAGCTTGTCCATTTTCCAAACTTCAACATCCGCAAAATCAACAAAATCGAGAGAAAAATCTGGTACATCTTTCAAATCCTCTGCAAATAAAATTCCTTCCTCCTGCAATAATTTGAGGCTTAACAGTAATGGATTCCCCGCGAACGCGGAAGGAGACTGATAGGGGGAATAACCTTCTGCTACAGGGCATAGAGGCAGCACCTGCCAGAGTGATTGTCTCAAACTGCTGAGTAAATCAACAAACTTGTAAGCGGCTGTCCCAAAGTCACCAATGCCGTGATTTCCCGGCAGGGAGCTTGGATGAAGCAGAATTCCGGAGGATCTGTTGTACATAAATTTCCTGGATCTCAACGAACTTTCTTACCCGGCAGTTCAACCGTAACAGGTTCAAGTTCCCAAATATCTTTGGCATATTCTGCGATGGTACGGTCACTGGAAAACTTTCCGGAAGCGGCGGTGTTTAAAATTGACATTCTAGTCCATTTATCCGGATCTTGCCAAGTTTTGATAACACGTTGTTGACATTCAACATAACTCGCAAAATCTTCCAGCAGCATGTATTTATCCTCAAAAACTAGTGAGTTATAAAGATCATTGTACAGATGCGGTTTGTCACGGTTAAAATATCCAGTGTTGATCATCGAAAGTGCTTCTCTCAAGCCTGGATTATGCTGGTATGAAACTCTGGGGTTGTATCCGGATTTTGCCAAACTGCTGACTTCATCCGAACTCATACCGAAAGTGAAAATATTTTCTGCTCCAACCTCTTCCGCAATTTCAATGTTCGCACCATCCATCGTGCCCAGGATCAAGGCTCCGTTAAGGATGAATTTCATATTTCCGGTACCTGAAGCTTCAGTTCCGGCAGTAGAAATGTGTTGTGAAATATCAGTTGCAGGAATCATTTTTTCCGCAACTGAAACATTATAATTAGGTACAAAGACAACTTTTAAACGGCCATGCATCGCAGGATCATGATTGACAACACGGGCTACATCGTTTGCTAAATTTATGATTAGTTTTGCCATGTAATATCCGGGAGCCGCTTTTCCGCCAAATAAGAAGGTGCGTGGAACGAAGGGAAGTTCAGGATGTTCGAGCATTTGGTTATAAAGAAATATGACGTGCAGAATGTTCAGCAACTGCCGTTTATATTCGTGAATACGCTTAATTTGAACATCAAAAAGTGATTCCGGATCGATGCTGATTCCGCCGTTTTGTTTTAGCCAGTATGCTAACTGCTCCTTCTTCAGACGCTTGACTGAACGCCATGACTGCTGGAATTCCGGTTCATCGGCAAATGCTTCCAGTTGCCGAAGTTGTTGTAATTCAGTAATCCAGCCATCACCAATTTTTGCTGTAATTATTTTTGATAATTCCGGATTAACGTTACGCAGCCAAAGTCTGGGTGTAATTCCGTTTGTTTTGTTTTGGAAACGTTCGGGAAAGAGTTTGTAAAAATCTTTAAATACAGTGGTTTTCAGCAATTCCGTGTGAAGCTCCGCCACACCGTTAATCGTATGACTGCCTACGATTGAAAGATAAGGCATACGGATTTGCTTGTGATCATTTTCTTCAATGAAGGAAATACGTCGTAATAAATCCGCATCATCCGGTAATTGTTTTTTCACACTCTCCAAAAACAAATCATTAATTTCAAAAATAATTTCCAGGTGACGCGGCAGTAAACGCCCCATTAAATCAACGGACCAGCGTTCCAATGCTTCCGGAAGTACGGTGTGGTTGGTGTAGGCAAAAACACGTGTGGTTATACTCCATGCTTCATTCCATTCCAAATCTTCCTCATCCACAAAAATTCGCATCAATTCCGGAATAGCGATCGAGGGATGGGTGTCATTGAGTTGAATCGCTACATGTTCCGGAAATGACTCAAAATTTTCGGAATGTGTTTTGAAACGCCGGATAATATCCTGCAGCGAAGCCGCCACGAAAAAATACTGTTGTTTGAGCCGCAGTTCTTTTCCGGAAAATCCCTGATCGTTCGGATACAGCACTTTTGAAATAGTTCCACTGCGTTGCGTTTCCTCAACTGCCTGAATGTAGTCTCCACTGTTAAATAATTGAAAATCAAAACTTTTTGAAGGTTTTGCCGACCAGAGCCGTAAATTATTTACAGTATGATTCCCATATCCGGCAATCGGAACATCATAAGCCATTGCCAGCACTTCTTCTGTTTCTACCCAGGCGCGTTTCGATTTTCCTTTTTTATTGATTATTTCTTTAACTTGACCAAAAAAGTGCACAGGATAAACAACTTCCCAACGTGGAATTTCCCAGGGATAACCCTCCTCCAGCCAATTATCCGGAGCTTCCACCTGCGCACCATTTTCAAACTGTTGTTTAAAAATTCCGAATTCATAGCGAATTCCATATCCGTGCGCGGGCAGTTCCAAAGTCGCCATTGATTCAAGAAAACAGGCCGCCAGCCTGCCAAGACCTCCGTTTCCTAAACCTGCGTCATGTTCAAGTTCCTGTATTTCTTCGAGATCATAGCCAATTTTCCGGATAGCGTCTTCTCCCGCGTCACTGATGCCGAGGTTAAGTAAATTGTTTTTTAGACTTCTACCGATCAGATATTCGAGCGAAAGGTAATATACCTGTTTGCATTTTTTCCTGTGGTATGTTTGCTGTGTATCATTCCAGAACTCCACCAGCCGGTCTCGGATGGATAAGGCAAAACTCCGGAAAATATCGAAATCCTCGGCTGTATAACGGTTTTTACATTGTGAAAACTCAATATGATTTGCCATAGATTCAAGCAATCCATCGCGATCCATCGAACGGTAGGTGGCAATCAAGTCCCACATTATTTCCATTTCTTTACGTGTTTGGGGCATTTTGTCTTTGCTTTAAAATTATTAATACTTGGTATTTTTGTAATCCTATAAAAGGCCGGCGTGTAATCCGTCCCTGGCGTTTCAACTAAGATTTAATTCTGTGGCAGTTTCTGTTTTCAGTTTGAGCGCATTTATATTATTACGGTTACGCAGCATGCCAAACACAGAGAGAGCTGTGATTGACGCAAGGATGATTCCTCCTCCAAAGAGTGTCATTACAGTTGTTTTTTCTCCTACTCCCAGCCAGACCCTGATTGGAGCAAGCACGACTTCTGTCAAGGACAAAAGCATGAGTTCTACAGCAGGAACAAAGCGTGCGCCAAAGGTGAAGAGTGTGAAACCTACTCCAAACTGCACAACTCCCATGACAAGACTCAGAGCTTTCGTAGTTTGAAAGCAGTGTTGTAAGTTGTTTTGTCCCAGCTTCACAATAACCACTTTGCCATTAGAAACGCAGCCAAACCGACTGTTACTATTACAAACAATCGGCGGTTGATTAACGCAGTAACAAATGCAGCCAGAACTGCAAGAAGATGGTGGTTAGCCAGATGCAGCGCCAGTTCACCTTCACGAATGAGGCTGGACTGAGTTATAATTGAAGTCAAAACAGCAATCGGAACAAATGTCAAAGCGCTTTCCAGGATCGGCGGTATTTTTACTTTTCCGGCCATTCCAAAAGGGAGATAGCGTGGTGTAAAAGTTAAAACGGTCATTGCCGCAATCAGCAGCCACTCATTCATGAATCGGCTCCACTCCAACTTTTACACGCCGGTCCAGTAAAACGGCAACACTGATTGCCAGGAAGGACGAGAAAAGCAATCCGGTCTGGTTCGGCCAGTGGTAGGTAATCAAGGTGCTGAACATTGCGGTAGCCGCGCAGGCCCAATCGGCACGGAATTTTAGATTGGGTACGACAATTCCGATGAAGCCCACTAGCATCGCAACGTCCAAACCCCAACTTGCTATATCCGGAATTTGCTGCCCCATTATTATTCCAATGACTGTGCAAGTAGCCCAGACAGTATACATCGCCAGTGCAGAACCCAGAAAATACCAATGCAGTCCGGAGGTGTCTTTCTTCCCCGCGACGTGGTTACTGACAACCGCAAATGTTTCATCGGTAAGCCAGAACGCCATTGGGAACCGAAACTTTTGAGGGAGATTTTCAACCTGCGACATCAAACTGGCCGCATAAAGCATGTGACGCAAATTGACTACAAAAACAGTCAGTAATATAACCGGAAGCGCTGTGGCGGAAGCAAGCAGGCTGACGGCGATAAATTGAGATGCACCCGCAAAGACAAACAGAGACATAGACAGTGTTGCCCAAGCGGATAAACCGGTGGTGATTGCCAACGCACCGAAAATCAATCCAAATGGAATTGCTGCCAGTATCAAGGGAGAAGAATCAAGCGCGCCTTGCAGAAACAAGCTGGATTTAGCTTTTGTACTCATCATCCTTTTTTCTGCTTTTGAGTACTGGAGCGAGCTTTTTGTGGTTTCTTTACAGCAGAAATTGATTTCCTTTTCTTCTTTTTTTCAAAAACTAGACAACCCAAAGGCGGCAAATTAACCGAGCCACGATGCGTTTGTCCCTGCCATTCTTCCGGAACAGTGTCGATTTGTTGTTGCTGGTTGTATCCGGAACCACCAAAGTTCGTATCATCCGTGTCCAATATTTTACTGAAAGATCCGGCTTCCGGAAAGCCCATCAAGTAATTATCACATGGCATCGGCGTAAAATTGAAAATAAAAATCAAATCTGCTTCAGCAATGTTTTTTGCTGGTCTACGGATGAAAGACAAAATGCTGTTGTCCTGATCATGATGGTCGATCCATTGAAAACCAGTCCAATCGAAGTCATTCGAATAAAGAGCAGGTTTAGCGAGATAAAAATGATTCAGTGTTTTGACACATTCCTGTAATTTCTGATGTTCCGGATATTCGAGCAGGTTCCAGTCAAGGCTACGGGCCTCGCTCCATTCTTTCCACTGACCGAATTCTGTACCCATAAAAGTTAATTGTTTACCCGGATGAGCCATTTGAAAAGCGAGATAAAGTCTCAATCCGGCAAATTTTTGCCAAACGTCACCGGGCATTTTATCGAGAAGTGAACGTTTACCATGCACCACTTCGTCGTGCGAAAGCGAGAGCATGAAATTTTCCGTGAAGGCATAGATCAGCGAAAAAGTAAGTAAATGATGTTCGTATTTACGATAGACAGGATCTTTTTGCATGTAAAGCAAAGTATCGTTCATCCAGCCCATGTTCCACTTAAAATTGAAGCCTAAACCACCAGCATAAGTCGGGTGGCTCACACCGCCCCAGGCAGTTGATTCTTCTGCAATCGAAAGAATACCGGGATGATAATGAAACAACGTTTCGTGCAGCTGACGGAAAAAATCAATCGCGCCAATATTTTCGTTTCCACCGTATTTGTTCGGAATCCATTCGCCATCATCACGGTCATAATCCAAATAGAGCATGGACGCCACTGCATCAACTCTGATACCGTCGATGTGATATTCGTCAAACCAGAATAAAGCATTTGAAATAAGGAAGTTACGCACCTCATTTCGCTCAAAATTAAAGATCAGCGTGCCCCATTCTTTATGTTCACCCTGGCGCGGATCTTCGTGTTCATAAAGCGCTGTGCCGTCAAAACGCGCCAGTCCGTGCGCATCTTTTGGAAAGTGTCCAGGAACCCAGTCCAGAATCACACCCAGTCCGGCAGCATGGCAGCGGTCAACAAATTCCTTGAACTGCTGCGGTGTACCGAAACGTGAGGTTGGCGCGAAATAACCGGTCACTTGATAGCCCCATGAACCGTCAAACGGATGTTCTGCTATAGGCATTAATTCAAGGTGGGTGTACCCCATTTCCTTTACATACGGTATTAAACGGTCCGCAAGTTCCAGATAAGTCAGCGAGCGGTTTTCTTCCGGAATCCTTTGCCATGAACCCAAATGAACTTCGTAAACATTAACCGGTTGACTCAGTGGATTACACTTTGCACGTTGTTCCAGCCACTTTTCGTCACTCCATTTGAAACCGCTCAATTCCGTGATAAGCGATGCAGTAGAGGGACGCATTTCCGTTGAAAAGCTAAGCGGATCACTTTTCAATAATATTTGATTATCGAGGGTTTTAATTTCAAATTTATAGAGCGTGCCCACACTCACTTCCGGAATAAATACTTCCCAAATTCCGGAATCTCCGATGATTTGCATTGGATGCTTCAGACCGTCCCATAGGTTGAAGTTACCTACCACGCTTACCCGTTTGGCGTTAGGTGCCCAAACCGCAAAATGAGTTCCGGAGACACCGCCCAGCGTTACTGGATGCGCACCTAGTTTGTGATAAAGTCGGTGGTGATTTCCCTGTCCAAAGAGGAATTGATCGAATTCCGTAAATTGTGGAGAAAAGTAAAATGGATCGTGACGTAGATGAGTGTTACCGTCTTTGTAAATGATTTTCAAACGGTAAGGTTTGAGTTCTGCGCGCGGTGGAATTTTCAACTCAAACAAACCACCTGCATGGATACTTTTCATCAACAGCGCTTCCGCCTCTGTCTGGTCATCCCAAAAGAGATAAATCTTGCTGGCTTCAGTTTCCAATACGCGTACAATCCAAACCCGCTGACCGTTCTTTTTACGGACTTCGTGAAAACCTAAAACCGAGCGTGGTTCATGATAATTTCCATGCAAAAGATTCTCTATTGTAGCTATGGATAAAGTGAGTTCGGACATGCTGATATGTTGAGGAAAGCAAATAATTCTTTTACATTATTATCATGGAAAATGCTCTTTGGAGCAAGTAATCTTTTGTTCACAGGACATGCTGTTTCTTTTCAACAGTAATTAAAAGCGATGTGTCATAAAGAAAATTCTGAGAATTTCAAAAAACTTGTACCATAGAAAATCAAATGTATGATAACTACAGAGTATTTATTGAAACTGAATAATATTTTGCAGCGTTGGTTGTCTGAATTCGCAAAAATAAATAAAAAATTCCTCAATAAAAACAGCACAAGCAATGAAAATTGATTCTCGTATTTATGTCGCAGGACATCGCGGACTGGTCGGTTCTGCAATCATCAGAGCACTTGAACAAAATGGATTTGAAAATTTAATTACACGTACACATGCAGAGCTGGAATTGCTGGATGCGGTTGCTGTGCAGGAATTTTTTGCTGAGACAAAACCGGAATTTGTTTTTCTGGCGGCAGCAAAAGTCGGTGGTATACATGCTAACAGTACATATCCTGCAGATTTTATGCGTGAAAATTTAATGGTACAAACGAATGTCATCCACGAAGCATGGAGACATGGAGTAGAAAAATTAATGTTTCTTGGCAGTTCCTGTATATACCCGAAACTCTGCCCTCAGCCAATTAAAGAGGAATATTTGCTGACCGGCGAACTTGAGTCAACCAATGACGCATATGCGCTGGCTAAAATTGCAGGTATCAAAACCTGTCAAAGTTACAATCAACAGTACGGAACAAATTTTATTTCTGTAATGCCGACTAATCTTTACGGTATAAACGACAATTTCCATCCGGAAAACTCACATGTACTGCCTGCCTTAATCCACAAGTTTCATGAAGCAAAACTCTCAAATGCAGAGTCAGTCAACATTTGGGGTAACGGCACAGCACGCCGTGAATTTTTGCACACAGATGATCTTGCGGAAGCAGTTTTGTTTCTAATGGAAAATTATGATGATTCGGAAATAATTAATGTCGGTTGTGGTGAAGACCAGACGATCCGGGAATTAGCGGAAACGATTCAAAAAGTTGTCGGCCTCAGCGGACGTCTTGATTTTGACACCTCATATCCAAACGGAACTCCCCAAAAAATTCTTGATATTTCTAAAATAAATTCATTGGGATGGAAGCCCCGTATCCCTTTGAAAGAAGGCCTCAAGCAAGTTTATCGGTGGTATGCAGCGCAGGATTAGCCTGCATCGTAAAAGCTCATTTCTTCATAATTCCCTTCCGGAAATTTTGTCAGTACATTCCTCTGTGTTTAACTCCGTTAATTTGCGTATAATCATGCTTATATTTAAGTGTGTGAAAGGTTCAAAAAAATGTCATCAGACAACAGTTTTTCAAAGATGAGACCACTATGTAAAGACAAGAAATCACCTGTCTACTCAGTTTTACTCAATTCAGATTGATACCACGAATACGTTTTAGCGGTCGCCGTGAATGTTTTGATTTTCTCAAAATTGCTGGTTGGAAGCTGACAGATGTTGTTCTCACAGACATAGGTTGTCGGTTGGCCCTTGAGCATCGGTTTATTGAAAATCAATGGAATCGTCATGTTTGCCAAGCCATCTTCTTCCACGGGAAGCCCCACGCTAATCACTTTGTTGGGCAAAAATGTTCGATGCAGATATGATATGGTCCGTTTCGTCGCAGGGTGCTCAAGAGGTCCTATCACGGCAACTTCCTTGGAACTATCCAATAGATATTCCAGCGCAATCAGTATTTGTACATAAACCTCAGGAGTACCCACAACTTTCAAACCATCGGCGGCAATGATCCGGCCTGCGTGCTGCTTGAAATCATTGCTAAGTGACAAATCCCCCAGTTTAAGCAGATTCAGTGCGGATACGCCGTTCCCGGACGGAAGAGCAGTGTCGTGAAAAGTTTTTTTTCGTTGCAACAGGGACAAGTCCGTACCGTCGCTGAAAAAGTAACCACCGTTCCGTCCGTCCAAGAACAAACGATCCTGATGACCTTGTAAACTCAAAGCGGCGTTATACCAGCGCAAGTCAAAATCTGTTTGATAGAGTGTTGTTAATCCTTCAATCAAGTAGGCATAATCGTTCAGGTAAGCTGGATATTTGGCGGAGCCATTGCGCCAGCTGCGCAACAAGCGTCCGTCTTTTGTTCTGAGTTTTTTCAGCAAAAATGCTGCAGTTTTTTGGCCAGCATCTTGATAGCGGGGGTCTCCAAGTACTTGATATCCGACAGCCATTGCCCTAATCGCCAAACCGTTCCAAGCGGTCAGGATTTTGTCGTCCAAATCAGGGCGGATGCGTGTAGAGCGGATTTTCATCAGTTTCTGTTTTGCACTAGCCAACGCCGCGTCGGAACCGTCTGGGAGCTTGTCCCCAAGCCTCACAAAAAAAGCGTTTGCCCCGCTTAGAGCTTTCATGCCAGCACTGTCCTCCAGCTCTCGCACGTGGTCGTCAGGATTGAAGTTGCCTTTTGCGGTCACGTTGTAACTGGCAGCTACTGCCTTGAATTCATCTTCGCTTAAAACCTGCTTGAGTTGATTTTCAGTCCAAACGTAGAACTTGCCCTCGGTTTTTTCACTATCGGCATCTTCAGCAGAATAGAACCCCCCATCGGGCCTACTCATGTCACGCAGCAAATAATCCAACACTCGTTGCGCCACTAGGGCGTATTCTGGGTTTTGTGTGACTTGATAGGCTTCCAAGTATGTGACGGCCAGCAAGGCCTGAGTGTAGAGCATTTTCTCGAAATGCGGGATACCCCACACGGCGTCGGTAGAATAGCGGTGGAAACCTCCACCCAATTGATCGAACATGCCTCCGCGGGCCATTCCATCCAATGTTTTTGTGACCAGTTCCAGAATAGCCGGATCAGCAGAGCGCTTGTAGATTCTCAAAAGCAGCGACAATTGTGTGCTTTGTGGAAACTTAGGTTGTTTGCCGAAACCACCGTATTCTGGATCAAAGGATTGCCTGCGTCTCTCAGCGAAACGTTGAAACACATGATCGTCCGGCACCGGCGCATTGACAAAGCCCCGGTCTCTTTGTTTGTCCAACCAGGTGGATACTTGCCCGACTATCTTGTCTATTTTTGCACGGTCGTTCTTCCAGGTATCGCTGATACGTCGCAGCAGCAAAATGAATTGCGCCCGCGGCACAAATGTGTCTCCCATGAAAGGCACACGTTCAGGCGACAAAAATAAACTCATCGGCCAGCCTCCTCTTCCGTTCATGGCTGCTAGCACGTCCATGTAGATTTGATCCACGTCTGGCCGTTCTTCCCGGTCGACTTTGATAGATATGAAATGTTTGTTCATCAGGTCTGCTACCTCTTCATTTTCGAAGGAATCACCCTCCATAACATGGCACCAATGACAGGTAGAATATCCTATGGAAAGAAAGATTGGCTTGTTTTCTCGCTTTGCTGCTGCAAAGGCTTCTTCGCCCCACGGATACCACCAAATAGGGTTGTTGGCATGTTGCGTGAGGTAGGGGCTTTTTTCGTGAATAAGACGGTTGTAGTGTTCGGTTTTCTCGGAGCTTCTGACTGTGCCCACGCCGAAGACCATCACTAGGAGGGTAAAGCAGAAAAACGCTTGACTCATGAGAACTGGGCAGCGACAAGCGGCAGTGGAGGGTTGTCTCATGATAGTTTTTCTATTATCAGATTCAGACGAGACTGATGACGATGCCTTTTTATTTCCACATTTTGATTTTGGGTCGCCTATATTTTTCAAGATTACCCCAACATGAGATTATTCTATAAAGGTGACAGAAAAAACACCATATATTCGTTACGATCATAATTTGTATAGTAATGACAATTTTCTATTGGAGGAGGTACAAAATTCAGCTAATTTTAATTTAGTTCCTTTAGACATAGAACATCCCTCATTAAGTCCTAATGCTTCTTCAAGTTTTGAATTTAGGCTCTAGCCGAATCTTTTTGTAGTATTGAAATGCAAGATGAAATGTTCTTGGGTCTAGGAATGAGCTACGTTAAAATACTTTCAAAGGAAATGCGAATTGGCTATACAGTGGATATACACTTAATTACAACTATGAGATAACAAAATCACCAATCATATTTCTTTCCTGCAAATTCCGAATTACATATTCGGAAGCATATTAATAGCTGATGGACTAACCATACAAGCTTCTCTGCAAATAGCACAGCCAATGCAGATCTTTTGATCTATTTCGGGTGTTGTCAAGTTAACGGTAATCGCACCTGGGACAGGACAAACTGAGATACACACTCCGCATTCTGGCCCAAGATAAGGTAAGCAAGTGGAGGTGTTAATCTCAACTTTAGCAAATTTGAGATCTTCTTTTAATATCAGATTAAGCGCGTCTGTCTCGCATGCTGAAATACATGGAAAGTCATCGCAAAGATGGCAAGCTTTATTAATTAAATCCAACGCCGGTGTATTCACTGCAACCCCAGTATGAGCTCCAAGTGGAAAAATCGTACCGTGAGGGCAAGCTGGAATGCATTCACCACAACGTGTGCAATGGCTTAAAAAATCAAGTTCTGTACTTGCTCCAGGTGGCCGGACATAACGTTTAGCTACTTTTTCTGCCTGCCGTTCTACTTCATTTATTGTAATCCCCCCTGTCTTTTTTAGTACCTTGCTAAAAAAGTGTCGTCTGGATTGAGGTTCATTTTCATTAGTAATTGTCATTTTGATCTTTTTTAAACAGGCCGAAATTTTCTCAGTTTTTTTTGAGATTTCCATATGATCCACCCTGCGCCAAAAGCGAAAAATATAACCAAACCATATTTCAAGGGATTAATTGGCTCTCCCACCTTTAATTCAATAAAAACGGTATGACGCTCCTTATTTTCAACGAAACTCAATAGAATATTATAGTTCCCAGTTTCCTGGAATTCCATGAGTTGAATGTGACGGTCCTCAATGGGATATTGACTTCCTTTCAGAAAGTGATCTTCTGTCCAAAACCAATTTTTTTTAGTTACCTGAAAATTCATTTTCCCTAAAAAGACTTGATTTGTTTTCAGATTCTTTGTGTAGGACACAACTCGTGTAACAGTTTGGGGATCAGGATGCCCTGGTAAAACGGTAATGCTTATAAAGTAATCTCCCACATAAAGTTCCTTATTTATAGGAATTTGGGGGCTTGCTGTTGCTTTACCCGTCTGATTGATTCCCAGAGTATGATGTGCCAATACAGGAATGATCATTCCGCAAAATAAAAAATAAAGCGGAAGGGCTCCCCTAAGTATCATATACAACAATCGTCTCATGTCATCTCCTTATGGTTTTGAAGAATGACATGAATTGCCTGTAAAGTTTTTGGATTAGGCTTTGACTGTTTCAAAGGATCGTCTTTCCATCCTAAACGAAGTGTAAGTGCGTCAGTTGGGCAGATAGCAATACATGCAGTACATGTGTTACATTCCATTCCTGTCAAATCAGACATGGGTTCTAGGCCAAGCCCACAAACATGATTACATTTTACACAATCAATGCAAGCAGAGGCATTGCGACGTATTCGTACCACTCTAAATTTTCCCAGCAAAGAGTACAGCGCTCCTCCTGGACAGAGATACCGACATACTGCACGTCGAGACATCGTCATTTCAAAAAGTAAGGAAACCCCAAGAAGTGTTAATCCACTGCCAAACACACCTAAATATACTAGATAATACCATTCTCGACTGATGATGGCTGGAGGGTATATCATAGGAAAAACAACTACTCCAAAGATAATACCGGTCAGTGTCCCCAACCCTAACACAATGTATTTTGTCTTCAGAGAGAGCTTGATGTTCCTCGGACGAGTTCCCGCTCGGTTTAATAATTGTCGAAAAACATCTCCTATTTCATAAAATAGGTAAGCAGGACAGATCCATCCACAAAAGAATCGTCCTAAAAGGAGGGTGAGTCCAACTGGAAACAGAATTGTTGCAACAAAAGGCCAGTAAAACTGCTTTTCGGCTGCAAATTGCCCTAACAAAGCAAGAGGGTCACTCATCTTGAAGGCGCCAATTTGAGCTGACCAGACAGATCCTTTAATGATATCTAAATCATTCTCAGGGTTATTTGTGAACCATCTAACGATATTATCAATTGTTCCAAAAAGGAGTTTTTCGTTCCCATCCATCCATTGAATTGCACGGGCAGCAACATTGCTTTGATACAGACTCAAGATAGGAGTTGATAAAATGAAAAGAAGTACCAGGACTTGGATAAAATACCGAACTTTATTGATATGCCTGAGTTTACCGATTTCGATATGATGTTTCTTTATTGTCACCTTAGGCAAGTCTCTATCCCGTGATAGTGGAAAAAGTGTTAATCTAATAAGAATTTCAAGAATGAGCAGGGAGAATCCGAACCGCCTGAGGGAGTTGAATACAAGATCGTTCACATAAACCACACCCAACACATTCACCCGTGACCGTTGGCTGCTCTAAGAAACCAATGGTCATAGCAATATCGGGAAAAGGGCAGGCTCGATAGCAAACTCCACATGTTTTTCCCTGATAAGAAAGACAGTGATCTTTGTCAACCTCTGCTTTCCCCATTTTAACTTTTGAAAGAAGTTCACTCAGCTCATCTTTGATCGGTTGAATCGATCCTGTTGGGCAGGCCTCCCCACATTTCATGCAAAGAATACAAGCTTGATCTCTGGGGACAATATATGGCGTTCCCCATTGTGTAAAGCCATTTTCAAACCCCATGTATTTTATGCAATCGTTAGGGCATGACTCACTGCATTTATTACAACGGATGCATCGGGCAAGAAAATCCTTTTCTTTCAGAGAGCCAGGAGGCCTAACAAATCGAAACTTAAATTTCGATTGTACTGCTTTTGCGACAATAGGGAACGCCATTGCCGCTGTAGTTGTAGCTGTGATACTTTTTATGAAAAATCTTCTTTTCATTGGAAGTAAATTAGCTAATTTTTTCGATCTTAGCCGCTAATTTTTTGAAATCAACCTGTCCTGAAACAGGATCCCACACTCGATTAGAAACTCGGTTGACTAACCATTTATTTTTCACAGGATCCGCGCTGTCTGCAACAGACAAATTCCATGGGCTGAACATGTATCCTTCAAAAACGCTGTTTCTTCGCGGCAGTACTTTGCTTAGCGGCCCTCCTACCTGGGCTCGTGCTTCGTAATTACCGCGTCTTGTCGTAATGCGGACCTGGTCTCCATCATCAATGCCATACTTTTTTGCATCATTTACATGTAATTCCACATACTGCTCTGGCACCAATTTACGAGTGGTAGGGGCTCGTATCGTTTTAGCAGTATGGAAATGTTCATAGACCACACCCAGCCCCAGCCACATTGGGTATTCTTTGTCAGGCAAATCCGGAGTCAAACCCATATCACGGGCTTGGATCAGGAGATCCTGATTATCAATGGTATAATGGTCCTTTTTCACTCCAAATTCCATCAATTTTTTAGTGATTTCCTCTCTCCGGCTGTAGTCTTGTTCACAGAGTTTGAAATGGGCTTTGCCATCTTTTTTACGAAACATGCCATAAGGTTTTCCAGGCCAGTGACCTTCCTGAGCCATGTATCGTCGTTGTGTGCCTCCTGCTTTAGCAGAAGCGTAAGTAGGAACGGGCCATTGTACTCCACGTAATTGACGAATTTGATCATAAAGACCAATACCGTCTGTCTTTTCCACTTCAAGCATCCCGGTCAAATCAGCATCAGTATTGATGCTGGCTTGAACCATTGCACGAAAAATTTCTTCGGCATCATAGTACCCGTCGGCTTTTCGTTTCCAGGGAAAGATTATATCTCCGTCCATACCAAGAAGATTGGCAATGGTACGTCCTTTGTCGATAACCATATCCATATCGGGAAGGCAATTTTCCGGAGGCTCTGCTGCTTTGTCGATCACATAGATCCGGCGTTCACTATTGATATAGACCCCCTGGACTTCACCCCAGGTTGCGGCAGGAAGAATCACATCGGCATAAAGGTTGTTCGGTGCATGTCGATAAATTTCCTGTGCAACCGTAAAGGTTTTGGTGAGGGCGGGACGAACCAGATTTTCTTGATCCGGTAAATCGATATGGGTTGCATAGATCATAAACATCGCTTTGACATCGTCCTTCAAAGCCCGTTCCATCATTCCAATAGCCATTCCGGGGTTTTGGCTTTCTGAGGCTCTACGAAGATTGGCTTCCGGGACACGCCAAAAGGTAGCAGTTTGTTTTCGATGAGCTTCATTATTTAATCCTTCGTTGAAAGGGAGGCGTCCCGTCAATCCTCCGGTAAATCGCTCTCCCATGGCATTGGGTTGTCCTGTCATGGAAAAAGGCCCGGCACCGGGTCGCCCGATGTTCCCGGTAAGAAGATGGAGGTTGATGATGGAAATATCGTTATGTTGACCATGAATATGCTGATTAAAACCAATACCCCAAAAGGTAATCACTCCCCCTTTTCCACGCCTCTTTCCTTTGCGGGTTGCATCGGCATACAATCCGGCAATCCTTCGAATCAAGGCCGGAGTGATTTCTTTTCCAACACGGGGTCCCATGAATTCCATAGCTTGCTCAGGACTATATCGCGCCAGGACTCCTTCGACATATTTTTCAAATCCAACGGTATTTTTCTTGAGAAAGTCCCATTCGATTACATCGGGATGATCTTTGAGGAGCACATGTGCGATGGAATTGAGAAAGCTGATATCACCGTTGAGGCAAGGGACATGAATCGTGTTTTCCGGATTGATTTGCTGAAACGCTTTGAGCGTCCCGGTTTGGCGAGGATCCACCACAACCGTAGGAATATTATTTTTCTTTTTATGATCCGCAACCCGCCAGAAAACGATAGGGTGGGATTCGCGGGCATTGTGCCCGAAATGAAAGATCATATCGGCCAATTCAATATCGTCATAAGACATTGGCGGCGTATCGGAACCTAATGTGGCAAAATAGGCGGTCACAGCACTGGTCATACACATCCGCGCATTGGCTTCAATCGTGTTTGACCCCATCACGCCTTTCATGAACAGATTTTCCAGATATTGCCCTTCAACAGTGAGCTGCCCTGATCCATAAAGCCCTATACTATTTCCTCCATACTTTTTTATTAAGTGAACAACTTTTTGAGTAATCATTTCCTCTGCATCATGGTAGGAGACGGTCAACCACTTGTCGTCATCAAAATTGCCTTTGGTTTTGGAAACAAAATCCAAGTCACCATGATTCGGTTTTTCCCATTCTTCCCAAACATCTTTTCGAACTAAAACTTCGGTTAAGCGATCGGTGTAGATTGGTTCGGCAGCAGTCAATCCTTTGATGCATTGGAGCCCTTTATTGTTCGGATGGTCTTTGTCCGGCTGCATGCTGACAATTTTGCCGTTTTCTACCTGGATCATAGTCCCGCATCCTACTCCACAATAAGGACAGGCAGCCTGAACCAGTTTTCGCCCTGTCTCTGCTTGTATCTTGGCAGGTGCCGCTTCCAATTCGGGATTCTCCCCGGACAATAATTTTGTTCCTGCAGCAGCTCCTGCAACAAAAGCGCTACCCTTAAGAAATAAGCGACGTCCGATACCGTGTTTACGTTTCATATCTATCTCCTCATATTGAATTTACAGTTCGTTAGCATTCTTTTTGCCGAGATACCGCAGATAAACTATGATATCGTTGATTCCTTGATCACTCAGTTGAGCCAACCCCAGGGAATCACCAAAAGCCCGCATTGGTGTTCCTTCTCTTCCGGACAGAATCACAGCTTTAATGTATCCGTCATTGGCTTTATCCAGGAATCCATTCAGCCCGATTCCGGTGCCGCTACCTCCTAAAATATAGCCTTTGCCATTATCACCGTGGCATTGAGCACAAACTCCCACATAGAGCTCTTCACCATTTTTCCGGTCTCCTGAAGAGGTCCAATTATGATCCACCTTCCGATTTGGAGTGCGTTGAAAACTTCTCAGGAAATGAATGATATCGCTGACTTGATTCTCGTTTAAAAAGGCGAATGAAATCATCGATGTTCCTGGGCGTCCATGACTTATGGTATCTGCAATAAAATCATCCGATGCCAGGGCCAGAAAGTCCTGGTCAGTCAAACTAGGGGCTAAGCCGACTTTTCCCTCTCCATTGGGCTGGTGACACGGCGCGCACATCGCAAAAGTCTGTTTACCTCGTTCCACCACAGGATCTGATGATTTGAGAGGTTTTTTCTTGGCCCTGGCTTCTGCATGGTCCATGTTGAGGTAGGCCATTAAGTTTTCAATTTGGGGTATTAAATGTGCTTGAGGAGGCATGGTCGCACTATCCCTTTTTGGTTTATATCCACTGGGGTAATGCCTTCCTCCTTTTTGTAAGCGAATCATAAGTAACTCTTTGCTGGCACCTTGAATGGACGGTCCGAATAAACCATCCTGTGAAGGATCAGAACCGTGACAGGTAAAACAATTGGCACGATAGATCAATTCTCCTTTCTCCTCTGGTCTCATAATGTCAGAAACAGTGGTAGATTGACCCCAGCTATCTGTCGGAATGACAAAGAATCCTATCACCATTAGGAATCCTATTGCTATTTTCATGGTTTTCACCATATTGTTAGACCTACTCAAAAAAAAATTCATAGCTTGCTCCTCATTTCAGTTTAGAAGTGTGAGATGGATTCCATGAGCTTTCAAAACATATTTCTTTGCTTTCCATCAATCATATACCAATATGGACGATGACTTTTTTGATTGTAAAATCAGAGATCCCCTCAAAGATAACATGCATTAAACATTTGTCTATCAGCAAATCTACGTACTACACTGCAAATCACAATTACGTGTCATTACTCAGGAGTTGTCATTTCATTTTTTTTTGTTGCATCAACAATTAATTAGGATGGTCATTCATTCTTTTTTAATTTAGAGGTGATAAATGCAACCAAAGCTTTAATATCCTCATCACTCAATTTTCCTGAAGGCTTAGCCATCTTTTTTTCTGTTTTGTTGAAGGTTTGGCGTTGCCACATTTCTCTGTATTTGTTGATGGCTTTACCCAGGTTTTCTTCAGAGAGTTGATTGATTGGGGGGTATTTAAATTTACTGGGATCGGCCTTGCTTTTCTTTCCTTCCCCTAGTTTCCCATGGCATTTTTTGCAAGCCTTCTTATATAAGGCTAACCCAACAGGGGCAGCAACCGACATTTCAACAGTGGTACTGATTATCAAGAGTCCTATCCCTCCCATCATGGGCCAATGGAATATCTGTCTCATTATTTTTGGCACAACTTCTCCTTTTGAGGTGAAGAACTGTTATGAATCTATTTAAATTTATCCGTATCTGTTCTCTGATGGGATGCTAAAAATACAAGACACTCAGTCGAGGATGAGTTTGTTAATCTACATGATGCAGAGAATTCGTCTATTAGTAATTCTACTTAGATTAGAAGAACGTTCTCTTCAATGGAAAAGGTATGGCCACTTTATCTCCAAAAGGAATTCCCCAGTGACGACAATATACACCAAAATAAGTACTTTGCTCCATTACCCTGAAATCACACCAGAGGGTGAGTTCTATTCCAGCTGCAACAGCAGCAATCAAGGGTTTGTCCAGTTCTATTCAGCTTGGTACACCCAAAATTATTATTGAACTATCCATACAAAAAAATGATTCTGTACGTTTAATTTTGGAATTCTTAGTCCTGCTGGTTGTTTCTCTATTTTCAATAAGTTGGGTACTATACATGGTAATAAAAAAAGTCATATTGAAGGATAAACCATAGAATATGACGAGGAAACAAGCTAAGATATAGACTCAGGAATTTTATAAGTCAATATTAGGGAAGCACTAAAAACTCCAGTTTCAGGTAATTGCAAAATAACTAAACCTTGCACGATCCGCTCATGGGACGGTTTATAGAGCAGCCCATAAATCAAACTGAAAGCCTATTAAAAACTATGTAAGCCAAAAATTGTTATTTCAAACGTGGGGATAAATTTTAATTATATTATAGTGCTTAATATAAAATAGATTTAGCTTGGTTCGAAATATCACTTTATTGTGTCTTTTTACTTTGCCTTGTAATTCTAAATTGTAATGAAATTTAACATTTTGCTTTTATTGTTATCAGCTGTTGTTCTTGGCTCAGCCTCAAACGCTCAAGAAGCTGGTACCGGTGGAGTGTCCGGAGTTGAAAAAGAACCGCTGAGGATTTATGAAAACCGCGGGGGTGATTTCGAATTGACTGGTCCGGACGGAAAAGGAATTTCATCAGAAAGTTTCCGTGGAAAAGTAATACTGATTTATTTCGGCTATACCTATTGTCCGGATGTCTGTCCTATGTCACTTTCACATCTCAAAGTAGGTATGCTGGAGCTTGAGGAACAGGCCAAAGAAGTGCAGGTTCTTTTCGTTTCCATTGACCCTGAACGAGATACTCCGGAAAAACTGAAGGAGTATGTGCCGTATTTTCATCCAGATTTTATCGGACTTACCGGATCTGTCAATGATGTAGCTGAAGTTGCCAGACAGTATGGTGCACATTATTTCAAACAATATGTTGAATCTGTTGAAGGTTATTTCATGGCGCATACTGATGCGGTTTTTCTTGTTGATCAACAGGGACGTTATCGGGGACGTTACAAAACTGAGTGGGATATGGAAAAATTGATCTCGGATATCCAATGGCTGCTTAATTCGGGTTCATAAGACTAATTTGAATATGTATTTTTCATCTACTTCATCTAGATTGCCTTATGCTTTTAAAGCAGTAACGCAGTCTTGTGTGTTGTTTTTGTTGAACTGGTTGGTATGGCAGCCTTTACACAGTGTGCATCATCTTGCTCCAAAGCTGATAGAAACATCCCAACTTCAAGTAAAAGAACACGAACATCTACATGCTGACTCATCAGTTCATAGTCACCCGGAGACTTCTTCACCTGCAAAGAAACAGCATCAGCAGCAGGCAGAATTTGAATGCTGGTTTTTGTATTGTAATACCTCAGCAGAACAGTATTACTTTCCCAAGCAGAGATCTTCGCTGAAAAGACTGGATAGCATACTTTATAATCTTAATTATACTGAAATTGGACTACTTAATAATATTCAGCTGATTAGTGAATATTCCCCCCGTGGACCTCCCCTGTTTCTACTTCAAAACTAGTTCTTAACTTTATTCACATTTCTTTATGTACTTCATAGCAATTAAGATGTGTTCAGTTTTTAATCAATAATATTGAACCACTAAAATGTCTGAAATAAGTCAGTTTTAGAGCATTTGTTGTTGGTTCATTCGAAATAACAAACAATAAAATAATTACAAGGAAAATTATGTTTCAAATGAAGAGTTATCATAAAATGCTTCTGTTGATTAGCAGTCTTTATGTCTTGATGGGTTGTACAAAAGACATGCATCATAAGCTGCATGCTCATATGGAAAAAACAATTCATGCTCACGGGGCATGGGTACGTGCGGTACCACCTGTTTCTCATATGTCTGCAGCTTATTTGACTTTAATCAATCACGGAGACAAGGATGATCAATTATTGTCTGTAGAAACAGAGCTGGCAAAGGTTGCTGAACTGCATAATGTCAAGAAAAAGGACGGAATGATGTCCATGTTTCCAGTTCCATTTGTGCCTGTACCGGCAGGAGGAGAACAAAGCCTGAAACCAGGCAGTTACCATATAATGCTAATCAATTTAAATAAAACTCCTAAATTAGGTGAAGAGTACGAATTAGTTTTGAATTTCAAAAACGCCGGTATTGTAAAAACAAGTGCTGCTGTTAAGGAAGGTGGATCTATGCTAAAAATGGAAAAGCATGGCTCAATGAACCATGGTTCCACAGATTCACAATGAGAATTAATGAGTGGCATTAATTACATTTTAAATACTTATGCAACACAAACATATTTGGGATCTATTTTCAGGAAGTCGGCTTTTCAGGGCAAATAATTTCATCATTTTGGTAATAGGATGTATGATTTTAGTGGCGCAGTTATATTGGTTTTGGAGTCCAGCTAAAATGACAGAGGAGGCTAATTATGAGGATACTGATTGGGAATTAATTAAAGGGCTTGAGATTAAAGAAGAATGTTTAAATCTTCTTCCAGGTCAGAAACTGGAATATTCTTTCAAAAGTTCAGCGGAAGTGTCATTTAATATTCACTATCATGAACAGGGAGGACGCCCTATATATCTAAAGGATGAAAAAGGGATGCTCTTTAACAAAGGTGTTTTGGATCCCCCAAAGAAAAATCTGTTCTGTCTGATGTGGGTAAATCCGGGCATGAAAGATATCCGCTTAAGTTACAATACTCTATTATTGTCTGAGCTGGAAGATAAAGAGAAGGACCGTATTCCTGTACATTTTAGAGTATCAGCAGACAAACAAGCTATCCGGATAGTAGCGGATTCAGGGAGGGAACTTTCGAGATTAGAGATCGGATCAAATATCTTGAATTTTGAACTTAACAACAATGGTACAATGCTGGCAGTTTCCGTTGCAGATTTAAGAGGGACTCTGTTGATCTATGATGTCAAGACCCTGCAAATTATCACAAAAGTTGCGATAAAAAGATTTCCGAGATTTTTAGCTTTTTCTGCAGACAATCGTTTTCTGATAGTTGGCGATGAGCATACAGCAGATATTATCCGAATTGATCTTAAAAACAGACGACAGCATTCTTTGATATTACCTCTTTTGCCTCTAGCTATAATGACAGGAGAAGAACCAGGCGAATTGTTTGTTCGAGCTGAAAGGGAGGTTATGAAAATACAACTTGAGCCGCTAAAATTAATAGAGAGAAACGCCCGGATTGAATTTACTTTTGGAGAAGAAACTATTTTAGCAGACCCAAATGAATTCTGTACCGCTCACGGTGTACCCCACCCGCTTTTTACTCCCAGTGAAGAAGCCATGAGTACTGAAGGTCTCCAGGGATTTTATTTCCTGTCTAAATGAAAAAC
>Ga0208278_1000361_pt1 | contig 24918 bp, 28 predicted proteins | sample ETN01SmetaG_FD_185794 | JGI IMG/M metagenome (GOLD analysis project Ga0208278, IMG submission 185794) | Marine microbial and viral communities from oxygen minimum zone, Eastern Pacific Ocean - ETNP2014F12-01SV259 (SPAdes) (version 2) | ecosystem: Environmental > Aquatic > Marine > Oceanic ...
AGGATAAGTGCTGAAAGCATCTAAGCACGAAGCCTTCCTTGAAAAGAGACATCATAGAACTCTCGCAAAACACGAGTTTAATGGGACAGGAGTGTAAGTACGAAGGCAACGACGTATTCAGCTCGCTGTTTCCAACAGTTCAATCTTTTAGTCTATGCACGGTCTCTATTTTTTTTCTTTTTTCCATTTTTCATCAAAGTAGACAATATAATACAAAAATATTTTAAACTATTAATAACTTCAAAATTATTATTGCTCCCGTGGTGTAGTCCGGCCAATCATTCGGCCTTTTCGACCGTGAAGGGAAAACAGGCCGAGACCTGGGTTCGAACGCCGTTAAATTTGCGTTAGCAAATTTTTGGCTTGAAAGTCCCAGCGGGAGCATTTTATCTTAACTAAAAATAATTCGTACAAACCTTTAAATACCAAAATAAAATCCAAGTAAATAATAAAATTAATTGGAGGTTACATAAGCAAAGGCTGAAGTATTAACATGAAAAGAAGCTCTAGACGTTGGAAAAAAAAGAAACAGATGAGGTGGAAGTGGCAGCGCAAGCGAATGAAAAAAGAAAAAAGAAGGAGAAAAAAACAAAGATAAACTTTTCTTGTTAGAAAACTTTATATAACTACACAAAACAACCACATAAGGTGATAATAAATGACAATCGTCGGATTTAACTTTACAAAACTTGAAGCAGAAAAGAAAGATATGATAAAAGGCAAGATAAATGTCAGCAATAATGTTACTATAAGCAAAGTAGAGGAAAAAAAGCTGGCTATTGGAAATGACAAGCAGAAAGTTCTGGCTTTTACATTTGAATTTGCGTCAAAATACGAGCCAAATATCGGGTCAATAAAATTTACAGGCGATGTTTTATTTATGGATGATTCAAAAAAGGTAAAGGAGATTTTGGATGGATGGGAAAAGGACAAGAAACTGCCAAAGGAAATAATGCCTGGCATCTTGAACACAGCATTGAATAAATGCAATATACAGGCTTTGATTTTAAGCGAGCAGATAAATTTGCCTCCGCCAATACCATTGCCTAAAGTGCAACCTGCACAACCAGCGCAAAAACAAGGTTAATTCTAATTTTTATAATTATTATTTTTTATTATCATGGAAATGATTTATATTTCTAGGACACCGAAAATCTTTGATTTTTGCGTGAATTTTATTTTATTGAGTTTTATTTTTTGTTGTAACATTATTAAGGGACTAGGCTATTATTAAGCAGAAACAATGGAAATCAAAGTTTTCCAAAACATTTATAAAACTACTACTATTCCAAATTTTCATAAAAAATGCCAGACAAAGAACTAAAACTAAAAGTTGCAGAAGCCATACAGGATGATGTAAACAAGGGCATAGTAAGGATAGATTCAAGTCTTTTGAATAATATAGTTATAAGACCTGGAGATATAGTTGAGTTGGAAGGAGAAAGAAAAACAGTTGCAATTGCAGACAGAGCCTATCCTGGCGATATAGGTCTTAATATAGTAAGGATGGATGGTATAATAAGAAAAAATTCAAAAACAGGCATTGGAGAGATAATAAAGGTAAGGAAAGCTGATGTAAAAGAAGGCAAAAAAGTCACTATTGCTCCTGCAAGAAAAGGTATAGTAATGAGAGCTTCTCCTGAGATATTCAAACAGGGTTTATTAGGCCGTGCAGTTTCTAAAGGAGATATTGTTTCTTTAGGAGGCACTAGACGCAGACGTTCCACAATGATGGAAAGCCCTTTCTATGAAGATGTTTTTAGCCTGTTAGATGAGAGTTCAATGGGTTTTGGATTTGGAGATATAAAGTTCATTGTTGTTGATACAGCCCCTAAGCAGCATACTCTTATTACTGAACAGACAGAGGTCATATTCAATCCAGAAGCAGTAGAAGTCAAGGAAGAGCTTGTGCCAGAAGTCACATACGAGGATATAGGTGGCTTAAATGAAGAAGTAAAAAAAGTAAGGGAGATGGTAGAGCTGCCATTAAAACATCCCGAGATTTTTGAAAGGCTTGGCATAGAAGCTCCAAAAGGAGTTTTATTACATGGAGCTCCCGGTACTGGAAAAACATTGCTGGCAAAAGCAGTTGCTAATGAAACAAATTCTCATTTTATTTTGATTAATGGCCCTGAAATCATGAGCAAATATTACGGCCAGAGCGAAGAAAACCTTCGTAAAAGATTTGAAGAAGCAGAGAAAAATGCACCAAGCATAGTTTTTATTGATGAAATAGATGCAATTGCAAGCAAACGTGAGGAAATAAAAGGTGAAGTTGAAAGACGCGTTGTTGCACAGTTACTTGCATTGATGGACGGCTTAAAGAGCAGAGGCAAAGTTGTTGTTATTGCTGCGACTAATGTCCCCAATATACTGGATCCTGCTTTAAGGCGTCCTGGAAGATTTGACAGGGAAATTGAAATTGGGGTTCCGGGCAAGGAAGGAAGATTAAACATTCTGAAGATTCATACAAGAAACATGCCCCTTGGCAAAAAAGTTAACTTAAAAGAGCTTGCCAATATAACTCATGGTTTTGTAGGGGCTGATTTGGCCGCTTTAGCAAAAGAGGCAGCAATGATTGTTCTGAGAAAGATTTTTCCGGATTTGAAGCTCCAAGAAGAAGAGCCAATCCCTAAAGATATTCTGGAAAAATTAAGGATAACGCAGAAAGACTTTAAAGAGGCTTTGAAAGTAGTCAGGCCTTCTGCCTTACGTGAAGTTTTAGTAGAGATTCCAAATATAAAATGGATTGATATTGGCGGCTTACAAGATGTTAAGCAGGAATTAATAGAAGCAGTTGAATGGCCTTTAAAGCATCCTGAATCATTTAGTAGGCTTGGTGTAAAACCGCCAAAAGGCATATTGCTTTACGGTGCCCCAGGAACCGGAAAAACATTGCTTGCAAAAGCTGTTGCAAACGAAAGCCAAGCAAATTTTATTTTAGTAAAAGGTCCAGAATTGTTGAGCAAATGGGTAGGTGAATCAGAAAAAGCTGTAAGGGAAATTTTCAAAAAAGCCAGGCAAGTAAGCCCTTGTATAATATTTTTTGATGAAATAGACAGCTTGGCTCCAAGAAGAGGTGCAGACTCTGACAGCCACGTTTCTGAACGTGTTGTTAACCAGATGCTTACTGAAATTGATGGCTTGGAAGAGATGCATGATGTTGTGATTATAGCAGCAACTAATCGTCCGGATATTGTAGATACAGCTTTATTGCGTCCAGGAAGATTTGACAGGATGATTTTAACATCAGTCCCTGATGAAAAAACAAGGCTGGAAGTATTCAAAGTTCATACAGCTGGAATGCCTTTGAAAGATGGAGGGAATACTTTGAATAAAAATGAAAAAACAAAAAAACAAAACAATGTTGAAAGTAAAATGGCTGGGGATGAAGCAATCCAAGAAGAAGAATTGAAAAAAAAGCCAAAAGAAGCAATAAAAGCGGATTCAAAAAGAGAGGCATTTTTATTAAATCTTGCTGAAAAAACAGAAGGCTATGCAGGCTCAGACATAGAATCTGTCTGCAGGGAAGCCGCAATATTTGCTTTAAGGGAAAATATAGATTCAAAGGAAATTACTCTAAAACATTTTGAGAAGGCTTTGGAAAAAGTGCCAGCATCAATTGATAAGGAAATACAGAAGTCCTATGAAGAAATAAGAAATACCCTAACTGCAGCAAGAGCAAAACAAATGCAGAAGGAAAAGCCTGTTTATATGGGTTGAAGTTTACCGCAATATTTAAATAAGTACTAATTTCTTTTTCATCCATGATAGCAAAACCTGGTGATAGGGTTAAAGTTGTAACTTCTGACGAAATAAAAGAAGGAATTCTAATGCCTAATCAGGAAACTGATTCTGTTGTAATAAAATTAGATAATGGCTATAATGTTGGAATAGACAAAAAGAAAGTAAAGGAAATAAAACTAATAGAAAAATACAAGGAAAAAGAAACTCATTCCGAAAAAAAACCAAAAAAAGACAGCAAAAAACCTACTATTGCTATTTTGCATACTGGTGGAACTATTGCTAGTAAGGTTGATTACAAGACGGGTGGTGTAGTTGCATCTTTCTCTGATGAAGATTTTCTTTCAATGTTTCCAGAAGTCAAAGATATTGCAAATGTAAAAACTTCTCTCATAAGTACTATGATGTCAGAAGACATGAGATTTTCCCATTACAAAAAAATAGCCGATGCAATAGTTAAAGAAGTGAGAAATAATGTAGATGGAATAATAATAGGCCATGGTACGGATACTTTGGCCGTAACTTCAGCCGCTTTAAGTTTTATATTTGAAAATTTGCCAATACCTGTTATTTTAGTTGGCTCTCAAAGGTCTTCAGATAGGGGTAGTACAGATGCTGCATCTAACTTAATCTGTGCTGCTGAGTTTATAGCGAAAACATATTTTGCTGGAGTGGCTGTTTGTATGCATGAAAATACAAGTGACAACAACTGTGCTATATTGCCAGCGACTAAAACAAAAAAACTGCATACATCAAGGAGAGACGCATTCAAGCCAGTAAATGACATAATCATCGCAAGAATAGATTATGACACAAGAAAAATTGAATTTTTAAAAGATTATACAAAAAAAAATGATGAAAAATTAGTTGTAAAAGATAAATTCGAAGATAAAGTTGCAATAATAAAAACATACCCTAACATGTTTCCAGACTTGATAGAAACGTTAACAAAGAAAAAATATAAGGGTCTTGTGTTGGAGGCAACTGGGTTAGGCCAGGCACCTACAAACATTAAAGAAAATATTCCCAATTATAATGCTTTAAAGAAGTTTATTAATTCTGGTGGCGTAGTAGTTTTAACCTCTCAATGTATTTTTGGAGCAGTGCATGGGGATATTTATGTTAATTGCAGAAGATTAGGAAACATTGGAGCAATATTTGGAAAAGACATGCTCCCAGAAACGGCATTCATTAAACTAGCATGGTTACTAGGAAACTACAAGAAAGACGAAGTAAAAGAATTACTGACTAAAAACTTAAGGGGAGAAATTAATGAAAGGTTAATGAAAGACGAGTTTTTGGATTAGGCCTCACTCAAAACAACCAATGTCTGCGTTCTATCTACACCTTCTAAATTCCTTACATATTTTTCTGTAACATTGTTTAATTCATCCATATCTTTTACCCTGACCTTGACTATTATGTCTGTTGCACCAGTAATTGTCGCTGCTTCTGATACTTCCGGATGGGATGCTAATTTAACTACTAGATCCTGATGTGTTTTTTTAATTTGTTTTAATAGCTTATAATCTACCCTAATTAGAATATAAGCAGAAAGAGGTTTGCCAATCTTTTTAGAATCCAAAACAACGGTATATTTTTTTATTATCCCTTCTTTCTCAAGTTTTTTAGTCCTATGATGGACAGTTGTTATTGGTATAGAGGTTTTCTTTGAAATCTGCTGAGTGGATAATTTACTGTTTTCTTTCAAAATATCCAGTATTCTTTCATCTTTTTCATCCATAATGGAATATATATTCCACTTTATTTATAAATATTACCCTTTTTTGCTAAAACATTCCATTTTTTGGAGAGTATATTCTTATATTGGTGCTACAACCTAATTTGTATTATTGGTGGTTGAATATGTCTTATGAAGCTGAATTTGACGAAATAATCGAAGACAAAACATCAGAAAAGAGATAGAACTTCTTTAAAGCCTTAACAATTGAGATTAATAAAATATTTATAGCAAATAGCCCTTTTTTCTTTCATGCATCCAATTAAAGAGCTCTTAAACAAAATAAAGTGGGACAAAAAAGAAAACCCAGAGCAATATTCAATTTTCTATTTTGACAGAATTTTAAAGAAATTAATAGAAATCTCTTACAATAAAATCAAAAAAATAGAAGGAAGTTTTATGGTAGTAGATAATGAAGATGAATCAAATGTCCCTTTGCATAGAATAAAAAAAGTAACAAAAGATAATGTTGTTGTTTGGGAGAGGAAAGTTTAAATAAAACCCCCGACAATGTATAAAACAAAATGGATGAAAAAGTAAAACAGCTTGCAGAAACATTGAAGAAAAACGGTCTTGCTGCTTCCGAATATGAGGCAATAGATAAAGCAAAGAGCATTTTGAATGTAAAAAGCCAAAAAACTGATACTTCTCAAAACCAAATCGAACAATCAACTCCGGAACTAGAAAATAAACCCGCATCAAATCCGGGCGTAGACATAAAAGATGATAATAAACCTTTAAAGGAATTGATGAAAGAAGCGAATGTTCCACCGGAACAAGTTGAAACACAGGAACAACTGGATGATGTGCAGGAAAAAATTGAAGATATAAAAGAAGACATTAAAGAAGCTGAAAAAAATCCTGAAAAAATAGAGCAGGTGAAAGAAGAGATAGAAAAAGTAAAGGAAGATATTGCTCAGGTAGAGGAAGCCAAGAAAGAAAATAAAAATCAGCCACAGGAAGACAGGTTCAAGGAAGAGAAAAAAATTGATTTGACAAAAGTGTTTAACCATAAGAATGACGCTGGAAATAATAATTAAATAAAGTTAAATATTCTTTTCAATTACTTCATTCAGTTTCTTCATTGCTTCCTCAATCTGCTTGTCATCCATCCCATGGGCTTTAAAACCATCTTCTAGATTCTCAGAACCAGCTGCATGACACCCAACACAATGAAGGCCCAAACCCATCAAGGTCTCAACTACCTGAGGATATTTTTCCACAATTTCTCCAATTGTTGCGTCTTTTGTAATTTTTTGTTGTTTTTGTTCCATTTTAATATTTCTAATAATTATTTGAGGAATGTAATCTTTATATAAATGTTTTTATTAAATATTAAATAAATTATTAAGTACGAAATCCAGAGGAAAAACCCTGGAATGTGAGTGAACTCGTTGTGAACTCGCTCACAATTCACGGTTTTTTCCGGGATATTGGAAACCTTTGGTTTCCAAAATCTTTAAATACACACTTCTATTCTGCTTTTCTTATGCCAAAAAACATTACAGTAATAGGTACCCAGTTCGGTGATGAGGGTAAAGGCAAGATTATAGATTTTTTAGCTGAAAAAGCGAATGTTATTGCACGTTTCAACGGGGGCAATAATGCCGGGCATACAATTAAAGTTAATGATAAAACAACAATTTTACATTTAATTCCCTCTGGTATACTGCATAATGGAAAAATAAACATTATTGGCAATGGTGTTGTTGTTGACCCAAAAGTTTTGATGCAGGAAATTGAGGATTTAAGGAACAAAGAGGTTAAAGTAACTCCGGACAATTTAGTTCTAAGTGAAAATGCGCATGTTATCTTGGAGAATCACATTAAGGAAGACAAGGAAAAAAACAAGCATTTAGGCACTACATCAAGAGGCATAGGCCCTGCTTATACAGATAAAATAGCAAGAGCAGGATTAAGAGTTATTGATTATATAAACAAAGATGATGAATTCTCAAAAAAAATCAGCCCATTTGTAAAAAATACAACATTGCTTATTAATAATCTAATTGACAAAAATAAAAAAGTATTATTTGAGGGCGCACAAGGAACTTTATTGGACATAGACCATGGAACTTATCCTTATGTCACTTCTTCCAACACCATTAGTGGAGGAGTATGCCTTGGTTTAGGTATTGGCCCTAAGAATGTTGGCAATGTTATTGGAATTGCTAAAGCTTACATAACTAGGGTTGGTGCTGGGCCGTTACCGACAGAGTTAAAGGATGAAGTAGGCAAGCAGATACAAGATATTGGAAAAGAGTTTGGAGCAACAACAGGCCGTGCAAGAAGGTGTGGATGGTTTGATGCTTTAATCGGAAAATATGCAGTCATGGTCAATGGTTTGGATACAATTGCCTTAACAAAGCTGGATGTTTTATCTGGTCTAGAAAAAATAAAGATATGTATTAGCTACAAACACAAAAACAAAATCATAAAAGATTTCTCTTCAAATGTTGAAATTCTTGAAAATTGTGAGCCTATTTATGAAGAAATGCCTGGGTGGAAAGAGAAATTAGACAATATCAATAAATTTAATGATTTACCAGAAAACGCTAAAAAATATATTAAGAGAATAGAAGAATTAATGGAAATTCCTGTTTGTATTGTTTCTATAGGTCCTGAAAGAAACCAGACATTAGTTCTTAAAAAAGAGTTTTTGCTTTAATACTTCTCCAAACTAACTTTGCCTTTCCTTGCCTTAATCACAACATCTTCTTCCTCATCAAACTTTGTTATATTTGAGATTATTTTTGGCAATAAAATCCTTTCTGATCTAAAGTCAAGGTTTGTAACAATCTGCTGCTCTTCGTCTTTTCCTGCTGCACCAACACCCAGATCTGTAAACATTTTAGACGTTTCTGTTTTCTTTCCCTTTTCAGAAAACTCTTTTGTTTTTTCATAAAGGTATTTTGCAATCTTATCAGCAACATCTATTTTTGTGGTAGCAGTTATTCCCTGCAATCCAGGGCTTATATTTGCCTCTATGACTGCAGGGCCTTTAGCTGTTTCCAGGATATCTACTGCGCAAATTTCCGCTCCAATAGATCTTGCGGTATTAACTGCAATCTTTCTTGTATGTGCATCCAAAACAATTGGTTCACCTTTGCCACCTGCATGTATATTTGCCCTTTTTTCTTCTCCAGCTGCTTTTCTTTTCATTGCTGCAACAACTTTATCCCCTACTACAATAGCCCTTATATCAGAGCCTTCTGTTTCGATATACTCTTGTATTAAGAATGGTTGTTTTAAAGTTTCTATTGCATCTAGCATTGAGGATGCTGCTGCAAATGAATCAGCAAACATGACACCCTTACCCTGCGTACCCTGCGGGAATTTCAGTATTATTGGATATTTTACCTGCTCCAGAATCTTTTTTGCTGCATCTATTGTAGAAACCACATATGTATTGGGCATTGGAACCTTATAGTACTGCAGTGCAAGATGGGTAAGCAGTTTGTCATGGCCTATTGTGAATGTATTTGGCTTTATCGGCATGTAAGTGTTGTTATAGAAAGCTGTTGTTATGGACATTAGCAAAGGAGCATATCTAAAAGAGCCTTTTGCATATATGCAGTCATATTTTTGCAGCGACTTGCCATCATAGAGAATTGAAAGGCCTTTGCTTCCCAGGCTTACTTCCACATTCTTAAGGTCTATAGCATCAACTGTATCAAAACACTTTTTCATAGCCTCCGCAGTCATTAGGCTGCTCTTGCTCCCCAAAGACATTAAAGCTGCTTTCATTTTGAAATTGATTTATTGTTATTCTTTTGACGGGTCAACCAAAAAGCCTTGCTTTAAGACATTTACTCCAATCAGGACATCATATTTCATATTGCTCCTGTCTGCTAAAGTAAATTCCGATTTAATCTTTTTGCCTGCTAGTAAAAGGTTTGCTTCAACTATAGGTCTTAACTTGTTTCCGTGGGCAGACCTAACCATTTTTGATTTTATTACAGGCCCTAAATTTAGTTTTGATGCCAATTTGATGTCAATAGAGCTTCTTGTTGCTCCGGTATCAATTTTTGCCATTACATCCTGCACCTTTCCATCGTTAGACACTAAACTTATAGTTTCTGTCAGTCCCACTATAATATCTCCATTCATTTTAGCATACTTTTTCATAGCACAAAACAGGATAATTCTGGATTTATAAGGTTTTCTAATTTTTAGATTGAACCCAATATTCGAAAAATTTAAATACACCATACATACAGTTTTTAATGTAAAGAATGGCTTTTAAACAAAAGCGCAAGCTTACAAAGCATGATAAATATGTTCTTGAATTAAAAGATAAAATTAAGCATAAATATGATTTTGTTTCTGTAAATGTTAAAATTCCGGGTAAAAAAAGAAGCTTGGGAGAAATAGACTTAGTTGCTAAAAAAGGCCATAATATTGATTTGTATGAGGTAAAATGCAGCTACCGTATTCTTAAAGCAAAAAAGCAGCTTAAAAGAATGAAGAGACTGATGAATCTGGATAAATCAAGAGCATATTTCTATTGCGGAAGCTCAGAGTGTTTGATTGACGTTTAAAGCCCCATATTTTCATCAAACCCAAGCATCAAATTCATGTTTTGCACTGCCTGGCCAGAAGCGCCTTTAAGCAAATTATCAATAACAGAAACTACCACAAGCTGGTTGTTTTCATCAATTTCAAAACCGCCTATGCAGCAATAATTATTTTTCTGGATGTCGTGTAAATCAGGAATATTGTCTTCCATTATTTTTATGAAAGGCTCATCATTATAAAAATCTTTGAATGCTTTAACTATTTCATCTTTATTGGTTTTTTCCTTTAAAGTGACATGCGTTGTGCACATCATGCCTTGGAAAGCATCAATGACGTGCGGTGTGAAACTTAGTTTTGTTTTTATGAATTGCTCTATTTCATATTTATGACGATGATTAGTTAGTTTATAAGCAACAATGTTTTCCTTTATTGTATCATGATCTTTTGCATATGTTGAACTTTTTCCTGCTCCACTATACCCCGATTTACAGTCAAATACAATATATTTTGCAAATTTTTGTATTGGATAAGAAGTTAATGTGCATACAGTAGCATAACAGCCAGGATTTCCAACAATTTTTGCTTTCTTTATTTTTTCCTTAAACAGCTCTGGCAAACCATACACTGCCTTTTTGTTATTCTTTTCATCCAAATGTTTTACCTCATAAACTTCTTCATATTTTTGTATTTTCTTGAATCTGTAATCTGCTGATAAATCCACTATTTTCTTGCTTTTTAGTTGAGGCAATAATTCAAAAGCTTTTGTATGGGGAACACATAGAAACATACAATCCAGCTTCATTTTATTGATTTCGTCAATAGAATAATTTGTGTAAATTTCTTCACCATTAAAATCAAAGTAAAGCTCTTTTACTTTTTTTCCTTCATAGCTTTTGCTGTTCAAAACAACTAATTCCACATTAGAATGCTTCTTCAAAATTTTTACTAATTCATGCCCAGTATAACCAGATGCACCAATTATTCCCACCTTTTTCATCCTAACACACCCTCTAAAATATTCAATGCAATGTCCAATTCTTTTTTTGTTATTATTAACGGAGGCAAAAACCTTAAAACCTTTTCTGATACGCAGTTAACCAGCAATCCTTTCTCCAAACATTTATTTGCAATATCCTTGCACTCTGCATTCAACTCAACACCAATCATCAGCCCTTTTCCGCGCACTTCTTTTACCATATCGTGCTTATTTTTCAATTCATTTAATTTTTTCATAAAATAATTTCCCTGCTTAGCTGCATTTTCCATCAGATTTTTTTCCAAAATAAAATCTATAGTTGCATTTGCCGCTGCACAACTCAGATTATTACCTCCAAAAGTGCTTGCATGGTCGCTTTTGTCAAAATCAATTCCTTCTTTTGCTATTGTTACCCCTATAGGAACACCATTAGCCAAGCCTTTTGCCAATGTTACAATATCTGGCTTTATATTGTAATGCAGGTAAGCAAAAAACTTTCCAGTACGGGCTGTTCCTGTTTGTACCTCATCCAAAATTAACAAAATATTCTTCTCCTCACAAAATTTTTTCAGTTTTACTAAATAATCCTCATCTGGAATAATAATTCCTGACTCTCCTTGTATCGGCTCAACTATAACTGCTGCTGTTTTTTCTGTTATAGCATTTTCTGTAGCCTCCACATTATTGTAATCAACAAAAGTAAATCCCGGCAAAGTAGGTTCAAATTTTTTCTTGAATTTTTCCTTCCATGTTGCAGATAAAGCTCCTAAAGTTCTTCCATGAAATGCATGTTTTGTAGATATGATGTCTGTCTTTCCAGTATGCTTTCGTGCTAGTTTTATTGCTGCCTCATTTGCCTCTGCCCCTGAATTGCAGAAAAAACACTTCCCAAGTCCAGACAGCTTAACCAATTTTTTAGCTAAAATCACTTGCGGCTCTGTATAATAAAGATTGGTTACATTAACCAATTTTTTTGCTTGATTGCAGACAGCTTCTGCTACTTTTTTGCTTCCGTGTCCAATTGAGCATGTTGCCAACCCTCCAAATAAATCAAGATATTTTTTCCCATCTTTACCAAACACATAACATCCTTTACCATGATCAATAACAATGCTCGACCTTGAATAGGTCTGCATTATGCATTTCTTTTCAGTTTCAATTATTTTTTTTGAATCCATTTTCAAATACTATGTCTGTTCCAATCCCTTTGTCTGTAAACATCTCAAGCAGAATAGAATGAGGAGTTAACCCATTTAACAAATGCGCTTTGGGACATTTATTTTGAACCGCATAAATACAGGCCTCTACCTTAGGTACCATGCCTTCAGTTATAGTGCCTTTTTTAATTTCTTTTTTTGCAGTATTAAAATTCAGGTGAGATAGTAATCTTCCATTTATTATTACCCCCTCCACATCAGTGAGTATAGTGAACTTTTCTGCTTTTAGTGAAACTGCAAGATGTGAAGCTGTAGTGTCAGCATTTATATTGTAAGATTTTCCATCATCCCCAATCCCAATAGGAGAAATTATTGGGATAAAATCTGAATCTATTATCTTTAATATTGTGTCTTTATCTATTTTGGTTATTTTTCCTACAAGGCCAAGCTTAGGATTTTTCTGCTTTACCCGGATATAGCCAGTAGCGTTAATTGATTTGGCTCCATGACTGATTATATTATAAACAATTTCATTGTTTATTTTGTTAAATACATTTTCAACAATTTTAATAGTCTTGCTATTAGTGTACCTTAATCCACCAATAAACTGGGGGGTTATTTTTAGTTTTTTAAACTCTTTATCTATTTCAGGGCCACCGCCATGAACAACTACGGGTTTTATGCCTACCTGCTTTAGTAAAACTACATCTTCAACGACATGTTCTATTTCAGACAGGGCATTGCCTCCAAATTTTATCACAACTATCTTATTTTTGAATTGCTTAGTGTAAGGCAATGCTTCAGTAAGCAACTGTGCTTTTTTTCTTAAATCCATATTTATCACCTAGGTAGTATAACGTGCATTGATATTAATGTAATCATAACTCATATCACAGCCATAAGCTATTGCTTTTTCTTTGCCCATGTTTATATTTATTGTTATCTTTAGAGCATCATTTTTCATAGTGTTCTTTACTTTATCTGCATCGAAACCATTTATTTTGCCATTTTTTACCACAAGCTCTTCACCAATACATATATCTACTAAGCTTTCCTTGAATTTAGCACCTGAATTTCCTATTGCAGACATTATCCTCCCCACATTTGGGTCATTGCCAAACACAGCGCATTTGACCAGATTAGAGCTTATGACTGATTTAGCAAGTTTCTCTGCATCATTTTTAGTGGCAGCATTTTTTGCCTCAACTTCTACAAGCTTTGTTGCCCCTTCCCCGTCTTTTGCTATTTTCTTAGCTAGCTCTGCGCAAACATAATCAAGCGCTTCCTGAAATTTTTTTTCATTGATTTTTCCAGCAAGACCATTTGCCATAATAATAACCATGTCGCTTGTGCTGGTATCCATATCCACGCTTATCATATTAAACGATTTATTAACGGACTTTTTCAAAAAGGAGATGAGTTTTTTTTGCGGTATCTTTGCATCCGTGGTTATAAAACAAAGCATAGTTGCCATATTGGGATGTATCATGCCAGAGCCTTTTGCTATTGCCCCTATTGTAAAGTTATCAACCTTAACTGCAATTTCTTTTTCAGCTTTATCTGTTGTGAGTATGGCCTTTGCCGCATCAGACTTTGTTTTTAATTCATTTTTTATTCCTTTTACTCCACTTTTTATTTTGCCCATTGGCATAAAAGCACCTATAAGGCCCGTTGATGCCACAAGTATATTTTTGGAGTCAATTCCAAGTTCTTTACTTACAAATTTTGCTGTATCTTCAGCATCCTTTATTCCTTTTTCCCCAGTGCATACATTTGCAACACCACTATTAACAGCTATAGCCTGCGCTTTGCCATCCTCAAGATGCTTTTTTGTAACAATGAGCGGAGCGCCCTTTACTTTGTTGGATGTATAAACAGCAGCCGCATCTGCCAAAACCTCGCTAAATATAACTGCAAAATCCGGCTTGCCAGATACCTTTATTCCCATAGTCTTTCCAACAGCCTTAAATCCTCTAGGCGCGCAGATATTGTTTTCAATAAATTTCATTTGTTAAAATTTTCTGCTTACTTTCTTATAAGCCTCCCGGAAAGGAATTCCTTTTTTTACAAGCTTGTAAGCTTCTTCTGTAGCATAAAGCTCTTTAGTTAAAGCTTCTTCGCATTTTTTTTCATCGATTTTTATTTTTGATACTGTAAGAACCATCATCTTAATGCAGCTTTTTACTATTTCCAGGGAGCTGATAACAGGCTCTTTTGTAAGCTGCAGGTCGCGATTATAACCAGAGATTAAGTTGCTTATCATGCTTTTGACCTTGAATTCTTCTCCTAAAACAACATGATATTTTGCCCTTACTAACTCCAATACATCTGGATTTTTCTTCTGCGGCATTATAGAGCTTCCTGTACAGAAATCCTTTGGCAGCGATATAAAGCCAAATTCCTGCATGTTAAACAGCATTAAATCGGTTGATAATTTATTTAAATCAAGCATAATCTGGCTCAACAAATGCAGAATTGTCGCTTCAAGTTTGCCGCGGCTTAATTGAGCATACATTGGATTGCTCATTGCCTCTGAAAAACCCATTAAGGATGCGGTCATTTTTTTGTTTATCTTGATGGAAGGTATTCCAAAACCAGCAGCACTGCCTAAAGGAGATTTATCTATAATGGAATAAGCTGCATCCAATAATTTCAAATTATCCTCTATTGAGGAAATAAAAGATCCAAGCCATGTTTTTACATCTGTTGGCATGGCTTTCTGCATATGCGTATATCCTGGAATCTTTATCTTCCCGTATTTTTTTGTTATTGTCAGCAATGAATCCTTATACTGGCCCAATAACGTTTTAATTTCTTTTAATTCCTCTTTCTCGTACAGACGCAAAGCAGTTAATACCTGGTCATTCCTTGAACGTGCTGTGTGTATCTTTTTGCCTAAATTGCCAAGTTTTTTTGTCAAATAATTTTCAATTGCTGTATGAACATCCTCATCTTCCTGCTTGATTTCAAATTTATTTTTTTTATCTAGCTCTAAAATTTCTATTAATGTTTTTTTCAATTTTTGTAATTCATTATTATCGATTATATTAATCTTATTTAGCATTGTAGCATGCGCTATGCTGCCCAAAACATCATATTTTACCAGCTCTTTGTCTAGCAAAAAGTCATTTCCAACAGTAAAATTTTCAATTTCCTCATTCAGCTTGTAATCTTTTTGCCACAGTTTTGTCATTTTAGATCTTATGTAATAATTTCAAAATTATTGCCTTCTGCATATGCAGCCTGTTTTCTGCTTGATCAAATACTATGCTTTGCTTACCATCAATCACTTCTGCAGTTTGTTCTTGTCCGCGGATTGCAGGAAGACAATTCATGAAAATAGCATCCTCCTTTGCATTTGCCATTAATTTTGCAGTTACCTGGTAGGGCTTGAAAGTCTTTATTCTTTCATCTTCCTGCTCTTTTGGGATATGATAGCTCATCCACGTATCAGCATACACTATATCCACATTGTCCACAGCCTTTTCTGCATTGTTCAATATTTCAATCTTTGAGTCAGATTTCTTTGCATTTTTTTCTGCAAGATTAATAACCCACCCTAATGGCTCATGTTTCTTTGGGCAGCTGATTGAGATGTTTATTCCAACAATTGAGCACCCCAAAAGCAATGAATGTACAATGTTATTGTTGCCATCCCCGACAAAACACAGCTTTAGTCCTTTCAGTTTATTCTTTTTCTCATAAATTGTAAGCAGATCAGATAAAATCTGGCATGGGTGGAATATGTCTGTCAGGCCGTTAATTACAGGCACTGTTGCATTGTTTGCCAACTTCTCAATACTATCCTGCTTGAACAACCTTGCCATCATTATGTCGCAATATCTGCTGCTTGTTTTTGCTGTGTCTTCTATTGATTCTTTTTTCCCTAATGGAGAGTCTTTTATATCCATATATATTGCATGGCCCCCTAGTTGAGTCATCCCAACCTCAAACGAAGCCCTTGTCCTTAAGGATGGCTTTTCAAATATCATGAGCATTGTTTTGCTCTTTAAAATGTCAAAATATTTTTCAGGATTTTTTTTAATTTTAGATGCATGGCTGATTAAATCATCAACCATTTCTTTGTTCCAGTATCGAAGGGATAATAGATATTTCATTTTTGATAATTTTTCATTAATAAGTGTCTTTTTTGCTTCTTAAAGAACTTGCCTTTAACCTTACAGCATTCAGTTTTATAAATCCTAAAGCATCTTTTTGGTCATAGCCTCCAGTAGCATCCATGCTGCTTAAGTCCTGATTGTATAATGAATCTTTTGATTCACGTCCTGTAACACTGCAATTTCCTTTGTATAATGACAAATAAACAGTTCCGTTTATATGCTCCTGGCTCTTGCCAAATGCTGCCTGCAAAAATTTCATCTCCGGAGAATACCAAAAACCGTAATAAACCAACTCCGAAAATTTGGGCATTAACATGTCTTTAAGATGGGCTACTTCTCTGTCTAATGTAAGCCCTTCTATATCACGATGAGCTATATGCAATATTGTTCCTCCAGGAGTTTCGTAAATTCCTCTTGACTTTATTCCAACAAAGCGGTTTTCAACCATGTCAATCCTGCCAATGCCATTTTCTTTTCCTAATCTGTTGAGGTATTGGAATAACTCAAGAGGCTTTGTCTTTACAGTCCCGTCATTTTTGTTTTTTACGTTTACTGGATTTCCGTGCTTGAATTCTATCTCAATTGCTGTTTCCTTGTCTGGGGCTTCCTTAGGGCTTTTTGTCATTTGAAAATCTTCATCATCCAGTGTCTGTTTGGGGTCTTCCAATATTCCAGCTTCATAGCTTATATGCATGAGATTTGCATCTGTACTGTAAGGCTTTTCTTTTGTAACCTTAACAGGAATTCCATGCTTATCTGCATATTTGAGCATATCACTTCTTCCTTTAAATTGTGCAAGAAATTCTGCATCTTTCCATGGAGCTATTACTTTTATTTTTGGGTTAAGGGTGTAATATGTCAGCTCAAACCTTACCTGGTCATTGCCCTTGCCTGTAGCACCGTGGCTTACAAAATCCGCTTTTTCCTTTTTTGCTACCTCAATCTGCTTTTTCGCAATTAAAGGCCTTGCTAAGGAAGTTCCCATTAGATAACGGCCTTCATAGACTGCATTTGCCCTTATTGAAGGGAATATAAAATCAGTAACAAATTCTTTTTTTACATCCTCTATGTAAACCTTAGATGCACCTACTTTCAAAGCTTTTTCCTTAGCTGCATCAAGGTCTTCTTCTTGTCCTAAGTCTGCTATAAATGCAACTACATCAAAGCCTTTGTCAATAAGCCATTTTAGTATGACTGAAGTGTCCAGGCCTCCGCTATATGCTAATACAACTTTTTGCTTCATTTTTTATGAAATAAAAAATGACAGGAAAGCGTTAAATAAAAGTCTGTGGCTTTCCGCTTCATTTTTATTGAATTTATGTCCCTTATAGGTGATATGGTAACTCCCTTTTACCTTATAAATCTAACGCCCTATTTTAGACAAATTAGACAAAAATGTATAATATTAGACATTACATATGAAGGAGAAAATGTCTTGCATAAAACTATTTGTTTAATTTTAATTAAATATGTCCAAAACAAAACATTTAAATAGAAGTTATAAAATTATTATTATTGAGCGATATGTCTTTTTGGAAGAGTACCACAAAGATATCAAGACATATACGCTCCTTTAATATGCAAAAAGACCTTTCAGATTGGATTGATGTAAGTAAAATAGAAATTGACGACAATGTATCTAGGGAAATAAATAAATCGATTAATCAAGGATAATTTTTATTGTGCAATTGGGGGTTGGTAAATTGGTAAATATAACAAAGCTTACAGAGGATTATATAGCACAGCATCCTTCAATTAAAGACTGCTTAAAGAAAGGCATGATTAACTATTCTTCTTTGACAAGGCAGATATGCGGGGACTTAAATTTAGAGTTGAAAAAGAATTTTGATGCAATATTAATAGCCTGCAGAAGATATCATAGGAAAGTTAGCAAAGAAGCTGTTTTAGAGAATAAAATAATCAAAATATTAAAAGGCAGCAAGTTAGAAGTCAAAAATAAGATTGTTGTTGTTTTGGTGGAGAAGGATATTTACTACGGCCATTTGATTGAACTGCAGAAAGAGATTAAAAAGAAATCTGAGCTATTCCACATTATAGAAGGCTCAAATACAATTACAGTAATAACTTCTTATGAATTTCTAAGTTTTGTAAAGAGGCTATTCAAAAATAAAATTATAAAGATAAATGAAAACCTGGCAGAAGTTATATTGAAAAGCTCTAAGGATATGGAAAAAACTTTAGGCGTTATTGCTTATTTATCAACCTTATTGGCTGAAAATGGGATTAATATTATAGAAACAATGTCTACCTGGACCGATACTTTGTTTGTTATAGATGAAAAAGATATTGCCAAGGTTATGGGATTGCTGAGATTTTGAGTGTTAGACAACCCCCTTATCTTCTAAATAATGCCCCAGTTTTTCTTTTTTTGCTTTAAGATATTTTTTATTTAACCCATTAGGCTTAATTATTAATGGAACTCTTTTAATAATTTTAATGTCATACTTCCCTAAACCTTCTATCTTTTTAGGATTATTTGTTAGCAACCTTATTCTTTTTAATCCTAAGTCAACTAGAATCTGCACTCCAACAGTGTAGTCCCTCATATCAGCTTTAAAACCAAGTTTTTCATTTGCTTCAACAGTGTCCATGCCCTGATCCTGTAATGCATATGTTTTTATTTTATTTACCAATCCAATTCCACGGCCTTCCTGTCTTAAGTAAACTAAAACACCACCTTCCTTTCCTATTAACTTTAATGCCTTGTCAAGCTGCTGGCTGCAGTCACATCTTAAAGAATGAAACACATCGCCGGTGAGGCATTCAGACTGAACTCGTACTAAAACATCTTTTTTATTTTTAATGTGCCCTTTGACTAAAGCAAGATGATGTAACCCTTTGCTGCATTCATAAACAACTGCAGTAAAATCTCCATATTCTGTTGGTAAACTAGCAGTTTCCTTCTTTCTTATTGCTTGCATTTTAAATGGTAAACTAACAAGTTATTTAAACATTATCACGGCAGATAGAGATATAGGTATATAATTGCAGAAAAAGCTTTTTATTCGTCCTCGTCTTTGTCTTCTTTGTCTTCCTTCTTCTCTTTTTCTTCGTCAGCCTTCTCGTAGCCCTGCATAAACCCTGCTTCCTCAGGGCTCATTTCACCGCCTTCTACAAGCTCTTCTCTGCCTTCTTCGTCATATACAGTTTCTTCCTCTTTTTCCTCATTCTTTTCGTCTTCTGGCATTTTACGTCGAAATTAAAATTTTAACAATGATTTAAAAAGTTTTCTATTACAATTTACTTTGATCAACTTCTATATGTGTTAATTCTATGCCTAGTTTTTTTGCAACATCAAAGATTCTTTCATCCCTGTAGAACTCTCCGTAATAAATTTTTTTAATTCCAGCATTAACTAACATCTTAAAGCAAGGCCAGCATGGACTGGCAGTAATGTAGACCTCAGACTTATCAATCATAACACCATTCTTAGCTGCCTGTAAAACTGCATTTGATTCTGCATGTATTGTAGCAACACAATGACCATTTTCCATCATATGGCCTGCTTCATCGCAATGTGGCATGCCGCGTATGCTGCCATTATATCCGGTAGATAAGATTGTCTTGTCTCTTACAATAACTGCGCCTACATGCTTCCTGTCGCAGGTGCTTCTTGTAGCTACTTCTTTCGCAATGTTCATGAAATATGCTTCCCACTTTGCTCTTGGCATTTTTAATAAATAAAGAATTAAGGGATATTATTATATTTTACTAATTTTCTAACGAATTCCTATAAGAATCAAGATCTTTATTCGCTTCTTCAACTGTACCATCACTGTTAATTATTTTATCCACAAGTTTCATGCATTTATCAAGTTGTTGTCCAGAACCTTCATCATTATTCTCTCTTTTTTCTTGTTCTATAAACTTCTCAAATGTTTGCGCATCACCAACTCTGCCACGTTTAACTAGTCTTTCAAACCTGATTTTGGCGTCTGTATGCACTCCAATAAGTATAAAACCATCATTCTTCTTTAGCTCTTCAATCTCTCCTGGATGTCTTATGCTATCCACAACAATATCCTTGCCAGATAATTCACTGATTTTCTCATTAATTCTTACAGCAAGAATGCCTTTGCCAAACTTTACTCGCATTTCAGTACCAAGTTTGATTAAGTTATCACGAGAATGATCAAGATCTTGTTTTGTGGCTTCATCCCTCAAAGCATCACTTAAAGAAAAATAAATAAAGCCTTTGTTTTTAAGATAGTTTGCAAGCTCTCCTTTTCCTGCTGCGTTTTTTCCTGTTAGACCTATTATCATTTTTATTCATTAATTAAATTTCATTATTTATTTTTTCATTATTTTTATTTCCAATATTTTATTCAATAATTTTTAATCCAATTTTATTTTTGAATTATTATTGATCAGTTTTTGGCCATTTTTTGTTGGTTTTTGAGTTGTTGTTTATTGGTTTTATTTTTTCTGTAACTTATCAAGCTCTTCTTCAAATCTTTCAATATCCTCAAATTCTAAATAAACAGAAGCAAACCTCAAAAAAGCAACTTTATCTAAATTTTTAAGCCTTCTCATAACTGCCCTTCCAATAGATTTGCTTTCAATCTCTACTGAATCACGCTTCCTTAAATCAGATTCGACAGCATCTACTAGTTTTTCTATTTTTTCTAAAGGAATTTGCCTTTTTTCACAGGCCCTGATAACCCCATTGAGAACTTTTTGCCTTTCAAACCTCTCTCTTTTACCATCCTTTTTTACAACAACAATATCTGCTTCTTCTACACGCTCATAAGTAGTAAAGCGTTTTTTGCATTTAGAGCATTCCCTTCTTCTCCTAGTAGTTTCCAGATTTTCAGTATCGCGAGAGTCAATTACCTGAGTTTCTTCATGATTGCAGTAAGGGCATTTCATATTAAGTGGGCAATTTTTGCAGCTTATTAAATTTTTGTTCTTTAATACAGGAATAAATCCAAAAAAGAGACTTCAACAAATAAAAACACAATTTTAAAAAACAATAATAAGCTCAATAATTAATCAAAACAAATCAAATAACAAATAATATAAACAAAATATAATTCTAGGCAGAAATGTCCAAAAAACTAAGCATTGGCGGACAGGCTGTAATAGAAGGCATAATGATAAGGAGCCCTAAATACAATGTTGTAGCAGTCAGAAAAGGAAAAAAGATAATAACAAAAAAAGAAAAGATAAAGCAAAGAAAGGGCAAATTCTATAAGCTTCCTATTGCCCGGGGATTTTATAATCTAATTGATATGTTAGTTCTGGGTATGAAGACCTTAATGTGGTCTGCGGACCAGCAGCTTGAAAAAGATGAAAAAATAAGCAAAAAAGAAATGATATTTAGTTTTATTTTTGCTATTGTAGTTGGATTAGGATTATTTCTTGTATTGCCTTACATTGTTACTAATTTTATAGGATTTTACGAAGAGACAAAGCCCTTATTATTCAATTTAATTGATGGTTTATTTCGCATTGGAATATTTTTATTGTACATTTATGCCATATCTTTGATGAAAGATGTGAGAATAATGTTCCAGTACCATGGAGCGGAGCACAAGGCTGTGCATTGTTATGAGCACAATAAAAAATTAGATATTGGAAATATAAAAAAGTATAGTACACTGCATCCAAGATGCGGGACTGCTTTTATCATGATTGTTATGGTTGTAGCTATACTTACATTTTCAATTATAACACCAACAATATTGGCTATCTTTCCCCAACTTTTAAGTATGCATGCCATACCAAGAAAAATAATCCTGTTTTTAATTCGAATTTCTTTACTGCCATTAGTTGCAGGTCTTTCCTATGAATTTCTGAAATTTGGTGCAAAATATGAAAAGAATACATTCATGAAAATCTTTATTTTTCCTGGACTGCTTATGCAAAAAATCACTACTAAAAAGCCAAACAAAAAGCAGATTGAGGTTGCTATTATTGCAGTGAAGAATATTTTACAACTGGAAAAAGCAAAAATATTTAAATAAGTATTCCAAAAGTAAAGTAATTAATTAAATTTAATAAAAAACAGAGGAGGGATGTTAAAAATGAAGTTATTTTATGGAATTGTTCTTGTCATGATGGTATTTGTGAGTGCATGTGCTCAACAACCAGCTGCAGAACCAGAAGCACAATCAACTGTGCAACCTACTGAACCAGAACCAGCGGTTGAGCCAGAAACTGAAGTTGAAGACACTGGAGCTGCTGTTGCGCCGCCAGAAGAGGAAGAAAGTGCATCATATGATATAAGATATGGCACTGGTGGTTTTGATCCTTCAGAGCTGACAATTAGTGCAGGAAGTTCAGTAACATGGTTTAATGATGACAGCAAATCAATGGTGGTAATAGTATTTAAGGATGGAAAAAACTTTGCAACACCAAGGTTAAATTCTGGACAGCAAGCCGAGACAGTTTTTACAGAGCCAGGAGAATATGAATACTGGTGGAATATAGCTTACGCACCATATGGTGGAACTATAACTGTCGAGTAAATTCTTTTTTTCTTTTATATTTTTAATTTCTAGTGAGAAAAATAAAAGTGGGCACGCTTGAAAATGGACACAAGCAAAGCAAGCAGTTAACCTTGATTTTTCCTCAGTTCCGCTACCCTCCAAGCACCAATATAAAAGAGTACCACTGCTTCATTCCTGACCTGATGGATTATCAAATTTATCGATCCAAGAGGACAGAACCTCAACGTCCAAACCAAGACCACTTACAAGGCAAATGTCTCTTTCCAAGCTTCGGCTCTCTCATGAGGTCCGTTTAGAGTAACAGTGCAGGACCAATGCACCAGCCTAGCCCATAAATAGTAGTTATTTTGGTTTTATAAAGGTTTCGTGCTAAATGCAGTATTACAAAAACCTTATAAAATCTCTAAATATCCTTCACTTAGGTGATTCCAATAACAAAAGGCCAAGTTATCTCTGGAGAATTCGGCAAAATACTTGTTAGACAGAAATCTGACCAGAAATTAGAGTTAGGAGAACTATTAATTTCGGAATCTGGAGAAAATAAAATATTAATGCAGGTTTTTGACTTAATATATGGAAGCCAGATTTCCCAACAGAATTTAGAACTGATTTCTGGATTGAATTTGGAAGAAAACACTGATACTGAGTTCTTTGACAAAAATTTAAGGAATTATATGCTTGCAGGATTGAAAAATTTGGTTACTATAAGAGATAATAATGCTTTTGTAAGCAAATTAATGCCATCATTTTTTTCTTCTGTTAGAGAAATAACAAAGGATGATTTATCATTTTTGACTAAGCCTCAAAATCCATTATTTATTGGGAATTTGAGGTCTGGCAGCAAGATGCTTGATGTTCCTATTTATTTAGAAGGCAACAAAGTATTATCTCATCATGTTTTACTGGCAGGAACTACAGGAAGAGGCAAGAGCAATTTAATTTCAAATATTTTATGGAGTTTAATTGACCAGAATTATTGCGGAATTTTAGTCTTGGATCCGCATGACGAGTATTATGGAAGGGATAGATTAGGGCTTAAAGACCATAATCTGAATGATAAAGTTGTTTATTATACACCAAAAAATGTACCTGCCGGTGCAAAAACACTTAAAATTAATTTACAAATGATTAAACCAAACCATTTTGATGGTGTAGTTGATTTCTCTGATGCGCAGAAGCAAGCTTTAATTCTTTATTACAAGTATTTTGGCACTAACTGGATAAAAAATATTATGTTTGAAAGAAAAATAGAAGGCGTAGCTTTTATGGAGCAAACAATCTCTGTCGTTAAAAGAAGATTATTGTATTTACTGGATTTAGAAATTCATGGAGAGAACATTATTACAAAAGGAATTTTTGACTTGAATGCCGGAGTAAATACCATTCCTGATATCTGCAAAGAATTAGAAGATGCAAAGACTGTAATTATAGACACCTCTGGTTTTTCCGGCGCTGTTGAAATATTAATTGGTTCTTTAGTAACAACAGAATTGTTTAATAATTACAAATATTACAAAATGGATGGAATTTTAGATGAAAAACCAGTTGTTTCTGTTGTTTTGGAAGAAGCTCCTAGAGTTTTGGGAAAAGAGGCATTGGAGTGTGGTTCAAATATTTTCTCAACAATAGCCCGTGAAGGACGTAAGTTTAAGGTTGGCTTAACAGCAATTACTCAGCTACCCTCATTAATACCAAGAGAGATTCTTGCAAATATTAACACAAAAATAATCTTAGGCATAGAGATGAAACCAGAGCGTACAGCAGTAATTGAATCTGCTAGCCAGGATTTATCAGAAGATGATAGGACTATTGCTTCTTTAGATATTGGAGAAGCTTTAATCAGCTCTAATTTCTCAAAGTTTGCTATACCGGTTAAGATTCCTATTTTCGAGGATGTTGTTAAAAATTCGAGTAAAAAAGAAGATATTAAGAGTGATTTTAGCGGGGTTAAATTAAGTTAAAATAGTATAATTAAAAATAATCATGAAATAAAAAATAATAATTAATAATAAAAATATTAAAATGCAACTTCAAAACAAAACAGCATTAATAACAGGAGCTTCTTCAGGTATTGGAAAAGAAACAGCTTTATTGTTTGCAAAAGAAGGAGCATTAGTTGTATTAACAGCCAGGAATATTGATAAATTGAAAGAAGTAGAAAATGAAATTAAAAATAATCAGTTAGCTC